>Ga0068631_100120_pt1 | contig 27441 bp, 20 predicted proteins | sample InSIn5gowninarea_2_FD_77434 | JGI IMG/M metagenome (GOLD analysis project Ga0068631, IMG submission 77434) | Clean room microbial communities from NASA Spacecraft Assembly Facility at Jet Propulsion Laboratory, Pasadena, California, USA -... ...
AAAGCAAAAAGTAAGCATAAACGAAAGAGCAGCCACCGCGAACCACAACATGTTGGATATCCCTCAATTAGTTCAACCTAAATGGTAAGCCCGTTGAAGAACAAAACATCAAAAAGCTGTCTACATGCTTTCCTAGTCATATACCTTGTATACTCTGTGGAGAAGCCGAGGTTGTGTCTACCGAGCATACAAGTATTCTCGTAAATGTTATGCTGAATGCTTGCCCCCACTAGCCGTGATATTTACCGGGAACTCATCTCGGGTCGTGACCTGTCAAAACATAATAGGATGAAGCGGGGGTGGAGCTGGTGGAGATTGAAGGAGGATAGTCAAGGTGGAGACACAGGCGACCTTGTGTCCATGTTATTCATGTCATCCACATCGATGACTTCCATCGTGTCCTCATCAGTGCCTCCTTCTTGCTGCGTTGACGTCTATGGTACAATTGTTTCAATCGCCAGGTGTGCCTGCTATGCTGCGCTTTTCAGTGCGTTGCCAAAGCAAGCCAAAGACAACAGTTCCTTGGCGCACCCACTTCTGAGGTTTTCATCGGCTGCAAATCACGTGAGAAACTCTTGCCTTTGCGTTCGGTGAACCATGCAGTATGCTAACTATGACTGAGAACTATCAATCGCCGATGGTGTCAATTCGAGATGAGTGTTGTTCGGCAGAGTAACCACAGGTGGAGCAAGCTACATCAGCGCGTCAGGTGTCCGTACTTCGTAGCATTGAACGACACAGTATGATCGATCATATCGCCCTGTAGAGTGGTGCTGTGCAACCAAGCAACGTTTTTCGTTTTGGCCAAACAATTCGCTGTGTCAGGTCCTGTGATACCTCAAGACATCTGCCATTCACTGGTTGCTTGAGCCATGCGTTAGAGCAGGCTTTGCCGCCGTTCTTGAACTTGCCGGGGTTGCGTACTTAGATGTTGATTGTGGACTTGTTTGCTATGATTTGTGGAAGTCTATCATGCTGTCGATATTCTTGGTGTTGTCCTATGGGTGTAATGAAGACGCCTGCTTTGAGGTCGAGCTGTGCTGTCCAGAGTGCTACGTGATCTGTGAGGAATTCAAATTGCTTACTATCCATGACATAGATCTTGATGCCACCGGTTTTGCTTGGTATTAATATTTCTACGAGTTGAGATTGTTCGAGTCACATGCTCACCCATTGACTCAGGGCCATTACTCATCGGAACTTGCTCCCTTACTTGTCCCGTTCATCAGATCGTGAGATCCCGCAGGAGAACAATGGTCAAAGCCACTATAGAGCCCTTAGTATGAGTATGATGAGTTACGAGTGATGGTGGAGAGTTGTGCTTTTGATGCGATACGCGGCGCCCAAGTTTTGAGTTCTGAGTTGGAGGTTCTCGAGCCAGCAGAGTTAAAGCATCTTGTTGCGCCACTGCACCGTCGGGTCTTTATAATAGTCGTTCCTTGCTGCATGGTCTCGATGCCCACATGCGGAAGTCTGTCATTTAGTATTGGTAATACTGGCGATTCTTCTTCACAGTCAATAACGCATCAGGTGTGTGCCCGAGTGACCGCGAGCACCTTTGTAGGGTGAGTATTGGTCGTGGCTGTGATCATCTTTGCGTTAGTGCTTTTTGGTGTGTAGTGCTCAGAGGCCCTGCCTGAACCGCGTGAACCCCACTGCTTCTCTGTGTTTACTGTCTTCATTGTGTGTGTGAAAATGAGATGGCAGCAATCTCGGTGGTTTTGCCGCCTCTCTGGCCATCAATACGGCTGCCGGCGATATACCAAGGAGCGCTTACGCTCATGACACGATTCTTGACAGGAGGCATACAATGGTGGTACATAACAAAGAAAGTGGACGGCTGAGCCAAAGTCGTTGATAAAGCGTGAAAAGGCCGAGGGAAGAGTGAGGCGTACATACATGTATCTCGTAGGGCGCCTCTGCAAAAACCTGGGTACCAAGTACTGTACACTCCTTTGCAACTCGTAACATCAAATCTGATGGCTGTGGCACTGGCAATCTCTGGTGAAACCATTAGTGAAGACATCCTGAAGGCCGAGCGCAAGAACCACATATTCGATGAAGCCAGCGGAGACAGAACTGATAGCTGCACTAGCAGTAGGAAAGTCGTTGGCAAGGCACTTAGGAATTGCGGCCGTTCCTTACATATCTCAACCTAGGTCTACTCTGCGGTTTTCATGAGTCAGTCTGACTTGATAAACTACAACAAAAGTAGCAAGACTACCTTATAGTAGTATTCTCAGAAGCAAAGAAGATTTTTGGGGTCACTTTGACTCTCACTTTCACTTTCACACTCCATCAATCTGTCGTTTGACTTTGACAATTGGACATGCTCTTCCACATTTTCATGGACTCTTCTAGTCCATTCCTTCATTCACAAACTCCTTCCTTCCATCATGCGCCATTGACCTTCGACCGACATGTTACAGTTCACTATGCGAGGGTCAGAGAAACGTATACGCGTCGAAAAAACTTGCTCTACACACCCAGATCCCACACCCAAATTACTAGACGGCTCTCTTAACGATAACATCAGACAGATTTGCAACACATGTATGATGGACATGTCAGTACTCGCGTTTCCGAATGCTCACGCACCTCAACTCATATGTTACCGTAGTTTCTATCGGCCTGAGCAGCTTTCGCAGATCGTCTCCCGCTGTCAACCGGAAATGCCCTCTCAATACGACTCGAACCTCGAAAGATGCCAGCCTTGCAGGAAAAACGATCGGTCGTGTCAGCTGGTAATCTTGGAGCGCCACCTACCATACCCTGCGGTGAACAAATACTAACAGCGGCAGCCATCACACTGCTGGAACCCAAGTTTTGAGACCGCTAGAGAACACCTCCATAAAGCAGTCTGCGCCCAAGATTCATCCCAGAATGGCAACCTCGGATCTGTTGGTAGGCTTCGCATCAAGCTCTTCTATCGCTTCTCGAGCTAACCATACAAAGGAGGTGACCTTGCAAAATTGCCGAAAGAGGCTTCCATAGAGCCAGGTGTACAGACAGCACTAAGAGACATGAAGGATGCGTTGTTGAAGGGAGGGATGCCAGACCCAGACATCAAAATTCGACGAGCGGAGGGTGTGCTCCAAGAAGACATGCAAAAGCCTAATATCAACGATACTCGTAGTTAAGCTGTCTGACCAGCGAGATTCCATTGTAATAAGGATATAGAATCTGACAAAATGAGAACAGCATCCAAGTCACAAGAGGACTACATCCGTTGTGCTTGATATATATTGAAAACGTATCCCGAAAACATATATGAGAGAGAGAGCGGGGAGACTGACTTTCGAACGTTGTCGATCGAATCAGCCGTGGGGGTCACCAGGGTAAAAACAACCTACTAAGTGTGCTCGGTTACCGCATAGACCTCGAAAACTGAAAGGCAAGCTTGATACAGCGGTCGGAAATATTGTGATGTTGACCTACCTAGTTACCGGCAAATCCAAACTCCCAACTTCGACATTTGCGTATACGCCAATCTAAAGATCAGAAAGTCAAATTAGTGTGTATTAAGTCCTTGAGTCTAGCATAATCCGTGACAGGTTGAAAAAACTATCTATACCCGATATGTGCTGGGGCCTACGTAAGGCGACGAAAGGCTATAAGGCTATAAGGCTACATACATGATACATACAGTACTCAAGCTGATTTTCTCGAGTTCAGCAGAATGCAACACGCCAAGAAGCGTAGCAAGTAGAAAAAGAAAAACATCATCTTTTTGGCGTGCGAGATGGGACACCTCCGCAGGCTCCACGTTTGGGTTACCCACTGGAACAATTTGTGTAGTATGTGAACCACAGCAATTAGTTGATGATTTGTACGTTGCAGATCGTGGAAGTGTATGTAACAATGAAAGTGAGGCCGTGATTTGGCCTTGTGTAGACAAAGCGTGGTGTCACAAAACTGCAGTCTGGTTGTGCTACGCCTGCCCTCCGAAACCTCCTGCTTCTCGATGGTGCTCAGGCCTAATTATCAGGTAATACTCGTCGTAATGCTTTGTGAAGCACGCTTTGGTTGTACAGAAGTACTCTTGCACAGTTTACAGTGTATGTAAACCTTATGACCTCGAGAGGGTGTCTTGAAGTAGCGTGGCTGAGGATTAAGGAACCTTCACTGGGTAGAGTAACAGGCAGATTCAAGAAGCAGTCCAGACCTACTCAGACTTAGGAGAATCAGATACAGTACCGGTTTATTGGCAGCTGAGCTAGAAGGCACATGAGACGTCCATAGCCCGAGGAGTGGACAACGGCACAATAATGGAGCTTTGACATTTCCGGTCCCCATGGTCGTCCACAAAATAAATATGTACACAAGGGGTAAGACGAATGTCCACGGCCGTACGGATATAGTGGAGCATGTATAGTGGATCGTGGTAATGGTTCCCACAACGTTCGCAGTACTTGATGCTGATACATGGCCACTGTCGACGAATTTATGCGCGTGGCCAATGCTCTTTGCACTTGACAAGCAAACGATTGCGTTTCAGATTTTTACCCTCTTTTCCAACGCTGTTCTCGCCAGCGTCGGTGTCATCAAGAGTGGGCAAAGTCTCAAAGACTTTGACTTCGAGGAGATTGTGAAAGACAGCCTGGTGGCATAACGCCAGACTATACGACGGTATCGTCACCACTGCCATTCCGATCCTGAAAGTCTCTACCTTACTTAGGCTTACGCTATGCGGCTGGATGAGGCGTTAGGTACAATAAAAAGAGACGGAAACAGGCAGTCCTCGCAGTCTAGTGCTCCTTTTTGAATGTGCTGCTGGTCAAACCAGAACGACGACGCATTGTGTTCGCTTGACAGGCCAAGTACGACCCTAATTCGAAATTCTGCAGTGCTTGGGGCAAACTCTGCCTACAAGGAAGCACCAACGCTTCTCAAGTCGCTTCTGACTATTTGGGAACAGTATCCTATGACAGCCTCAAAAGATTGACGGCATAATGGCAGGAATTGATGAATCCCGAGCACTTTGGCACAGTCTTTCACAGCCGTCCGAGGTGCTCAAGAAGGACCAGTATGCGACAGCACGGTGCATCGCAAACAAACATGATCTTCTCCTTCCAACGCTAGAGGAACTCAGCCGAGACTTGCTAGATGCTAGTTCGCATCGGGACATTCGACAACTGTGTCAAAGCTTAGAAAACCAGACTCGACCTCGACTGGATCGCACGATCGATTCGACATTATCTCCTTCTGAAGAGTGGCGACGGTGTGAAAGACAGTGGCGACAGATCTCCATATGCCTCCGCCTCTCCTTCTGGCGCCTTCGACCCGACACCTTTGTTTCATCAATTGCGACGAACTTGACCTCACAATGTGCACGTGTTTTCACCACCCTAGAGAGTAAAGCCACGCAAACACAAGAGATGCTGGACTGTAGCCTGCAAGTGTTAGAGGTTTGGTCTCTCTTGTTGCTAACAGGATCGACTGAGGCGGATGAACAATGCCAGCGTGCAAGTCTCTGGTATGTCAGAGTGCTTGAAGAGCATTACATTTCCAAGACACCATCAACATCTCAGAAGGCCAGGCGTGTGATCGAACGTGTTTGGGACTTCTTCAGCTCGGTAATCTTGCGTACACCTCGCACACAAGAATTGGAACAGCACATCACCGTCCTAGAGACGGTGATGTTTCATGTACTTCGTGACGAGCTCCGGTTACCCGACCAGCCACCAAAAGCATCAAAATCGTCAATTCTGCTCGCGGCTCACATTCTCGCGAAACTCTATGGACACAGGGGTTGTGATCGAGGGAGGTCATGGCGGAAAACTATGACATTGTTAGATCAGGCCCGGGCCTGGGTTGACGACCATAATCTGCAAGTTTTTCCGTCGACATGGGTCGACGCGGTCTTCCCACTTGTTCTGCGTCTCATTCAATTTGAATTTGTCTGGATACCACCTCCACGTGATCGCTCCACAAGCGGCGAGATCAGTTATTTTAGTGGTCCTCCGGATTCACAGATGGTCGCAACCTCCTTACCTCTTGAGTCTACTCGGGTCATGCCTTCGTGCTGTCGGGTGGATAGCAATACCAACTATCTAGGACCTGGATCTGCTTCGTCGCGAGTGCGCCCTCATCCGGGATTGAGTTCAGTGTTCAACAATATCAATGCTAAGCTTCAAGAAGTTGTCAATAGACTCACGGGAATGTGTTCGATGTTCGAGCTCGGCAAGGACCTAAAGTTCTTCGTGTTGCTCGAAAGCGTAGTCAAGACTTTGGGACACCGATTGTCCGCACCTGAGTGGCCAGCATCAAACCTATTGTTTGTGTCTATAAGTCAACTTCTCAAGAGTCTCACCTCGAAGGCAATCATACGCTCTCGAGACCAGTCTCGAACAATCGAAATATGGACTCTAATGGGCGACGCACTCCTCCAGAGCGTGGTATTGGATCCATGTCCCAAAGAAAGGAGTATCCTTTTCAATGAAGCTACCAACTTTGGAAAGCACAAGGCTGTCGAAGAATTTATGACTGCTCGTGATCAGGGACTTTTGCACCGTGCGGCTGTCCATTCGATCAAAGCCCTGCTAATCAGTGGACGTTGTAACGTGGTTGAAGCCATGAGCGAAGGGATGCGGTATTGTCAACTTCGCGAGCAAGGCTCCATGGCGTTACTAGGTGAAGTCATCACCACCTTGCAAATGCACCATAAATCTCCTGACCACACTGTCCGGGCTCATGCCATGGAAAGTTTGCGCAAACTGGCGAAACGCCAACCTGCATTAATCCAACATTCATCGATGGATATCGATAGGATCTTGATGTGCGCTCATGACAGGGATGTTTCCGTGCGTAAAAGCTTCCTTCGTTTTCTCCTCCGATCGCTCTGGCATTCCAGGCATCTGACAGATGTTGTTCTGCTTGCTTTAGAACATCTAGAAGACGAGGACATCGATGTTCGCCAACGTGTTCTCCGTTGGCTGAGTCAACAGCTACAGTTCATTGACTTACAAAACGAACACCTGCGAGTACGAGTTGCCCTAACTCTCTTCTCGTGTATGAGACACGAATCCAACGAAACTTGCGAAAAAGCTGTCGATCTCCTCCAAAATCTTTGGAATCCGAGGTCAATAGCTCCTACCGTGCTGGCTCGACAGATGCAGCTGTGTTTCGCCTTAGACCCGGTCAATATCGCCACTACATGGGTAGTGTTCATGAAAACCTGTCTAAGTAGCGGCGCCACGAGTCTCTGGCGAAAATTCCTGACCGATCTCGCTGCCAATACACTGAAGCGTATGTGTACTGAGCCAAATCCAAGCACGAGCTGTGCAATGATTAAGTCAGTGACAGACGTCGATCCTAGCCTGGTTAGACCCGCTCAACTACAAGCGCTCTTTGAATTGTGCACCCAGCGATACAAACCCGCTTACCGTCGGCTCTTTGAAACCGTGAGAGGAATATGCTTGCAAGTGCTGCTGGACTGGAGTGACTTCAAAGATATCTGGGCAATGATCGACCTTCTTCTCAAGCCGAACTCGTTGGCCTCAAGCACTTTACCTATAACAGCTTTCATCGACAAGGTTATTAAGGAGCTCCAAGCCTCTAAGACCTGGGAGGAAGTCCAGATTCCCCGTCTATTGACGCTCATCTCGATAGTGGGCGCTTGTGTGGCAAACGACAACTTCGATCAGTACAGCCATACGTTGCAGAGTTGTGAGCCAGTATTGCCTGGTGTATCTCGGCGACATGCTTTAGTCATGTTGCTCACGCTGTACGCCGCGGAACCACAGCCTCCAATGATACACGATGTGGCAATCAAAAACCTGAGACTAATGTATCAAACACGACTATCTTTATTACAAGAGACGGGTATAGTTGGACCTTTGATTGATCCGCTACACGTACCAGGTGGCTACAGTGACCTAGATACACGTCAGCAAGATGATCTGGTGGTTACTCTGCAGTTTTGGCACAAAATAGTTCTTGACACCTTGCAGGCAAGCGCTGCGCCGCCATTTTCAGGTACAGATCGAATGGATTTGTCGGACGTGAGGGCTGCGGTAGACTTCCGAGCACTCTCAGTTCTCATTGGTGGTCGGATCCTGCCGCTGACGAGAAGTCTGGCATTTTGCGGTGCCATGGCAGCAGCCGATCCCGCTGTCCGCCTGATAGGAGCAATTGCGCAAATGGACAATGTGTTTGCTCCGCAGAGCGTGGCAATATTGATGGTGGCGAGCTGTCATAGACCACTGGCTCCTATTGCACTGTCGGCACTCGACCCTCTCTGGAAAAATGACCACGAGAGCACATTCTCGGATGCATGGTCCATGATTGACGAAAACGCGTGGCTACTTGCAGGCGAAAAAGTGCAAGGCAGGAAGGACGGCATGAAGAGGGCTTTCGAGGCCCGATTGAATCCATGTTGGCAAGCTATGTGTACCAACGCTAAAAGCACGACAGTCTTCGAATTGTTGGATGTTCTGGTGGCCTCTCTCAAGGTCGCTGCAACACGCGGGGACTCGACGGTGCTCTCATGGGCCCAGTTCGTGATTCACAACCTAAGTCGCTTTACGTACTCTTGCGAAATTGACGTTCAATACAGTTTAACAAAGTTGGAGGAGCTTCGAAAGCATCTCCAAAAGTCGTGCACATCATCGGATGCCTCATTACGATGTCTGGCATCGCCACTGCCTTCGCAGCCAGAGCGTGTGGTGCAAGCTGCAGATAACGAACGATTAGCATTGAAATTTGAGTCGAGCCCGGTTCAACAATCGACGCGCATCCTGCAGCTGCTACTCGATGGCATCGAGCACTTGCGACGTCGGTATGGACATTCTGGACCGAGATCCTTGGAAGCAAAATGTGATGCAGTGCTCATGAAAAGTCAAGAGGTCCTCCCGGAACCGCCCGGCCTGGATCGGAGAGTGAGGGTAACCACAGATCCAGCCTTGTGCGCAATCGTGTGTAGTGAACCTTCCCGCAGTGGTGCTACCTGCCCACCTTTGATGACTTCGCTTGGTGACAATGTCCTCAAGGAGCGAGCCAGCCACCAGGCACCACATAGAGGAAGCACGCTCTTAAGTCGTTCAGGGACGACTTCAGAGATTGTACGACGTCAGCCATCCCGCCGAGCCAAGCGAAAATACGTGCGTGACGACATCAAAGCGGCACCGAAAGTTAAAAGCTGCAGCGCATCGCAAGGGCTTCGAAGAAGCCGGCGCATCAGCAATCAGCAGAAGAGTACATCCGTTCAAGACGGGTTTCAACGCGACCACCATGCCTGCTGCCGAAAGAAGCGTCGCACGGTTTGACTCTATTGGACGACCGAATGTACCAGGTGCTTTACCCTTCCGTGTTAGATATCCACAATGCATTCCACTTCCCATGAACAGTAAAGTTCGAAACACCGCATGGTCCCAACGCGTGGTCCCGAAAAGTCATCACTTCGGGACTTTCTTGTACTCAAACCGCCGAGTGGTAAAGACCCCTGCAAACATTTGCGCAAGTCAACGGTGGACGCACCCAGTGACACCTTCGACGACGGAGGTTGAACGTTCAACACGGTAGCATTGTCCCCGATACTTGATGCCACTACACAGAAACTTGCGACCACATGCATCACAACATCGTTCCTGGACGCTCCCATTGGAGTTTGCAGCGTTTAAAGTGCAGACACTTTTTCGAGAGACTCGTTGTTTGTGATATTTCAAGGTCCTATCTGGAAGTCAATAGCTCTTGACCAGACGTCTGCCCTGCTTGATTTGGATAATGATGCAATCCAGAGCACCCAATTACAGCGATGACATGTGATCGACGTCGCAGGTGAGGAAACAACCTTTCATATCCCGAAGCGTGATGAGCACAGATCTAGTACCATTCCCTGCGCTGCCGAGTGCGGCTTGAAAGGGTAGGTGCGGTTTGCGGCAAGATGCGTCATCCGTCAGCTTTCGACCAAGCTAGACTCGGATCACAGTGATTATTGGTACTGTGAAAAAGTGAAGGTCGTAGGAGCTCGGCATATAGGCTGTATAATGGAAGCCATTTTATGCAGTCCTGCTACGTGCTCGGCACATTCACAGTGCATCAATCACCACCACAGCTGTCGTGACAGTCGGCGAACGAGTGTGCTTCTATGTCCATGATAATCCAGCAAACCTCAGCCAATGACTTGCTGCCCTGGCGTGCAGACCTAAACCAACCCTTGATGGAGTTTTTGGGCAGTTCACCATGCCTTTTCTGTAATCGTAGTTCTCCTCGGCGAAGGTTCCGAACCCATTCCTTCTATAATTAGCATTGTGATAAATTTCCATGAAGACATTACTGATGAAAGCTTCGAAGCTATCAGATGGAGTGGGTGAGGCAAAATATCCACGCATGCGGGAAGGTATCAAAGCTGGCTCTGATACGTGCTTGGCGTCACAGCTATCTAATGGTGAAATGATCTGGCTGCATCACTTGGCCCGCAAATTCATGTCTTCGTAGTCTATAACTTCATATCGTCGTGAGGAATGTTTTTGACCGCTTTTACAACCCTCTTTTTGTTGACTTTAGCAATTAGTTCAGATTCCCCTAGAGCGGTGGAGGCGGGATCGTTAACACGAGCTGTCATTTTCAGGTGAGTGTCCTTTGGGCTACGTATACTTGGTGAAAGATCAGGGAGAAGGCAGGGAATGCGGTGCATATCGGGCAAGTTCGTGTGGAACGGGCGAGCTACGGTATTAATGCACCAGCCGCCAAAAAGAATACGCCACCCGGAGGCAAACTCGGATACTTTTTGCCCACCACCAACCTGGAACCTACAGTACTATATGCGTTGTGGGGCGCGCCTAGATCGTCCTAGCTGACCTGGATCTACCTACCTACCTTAGGTAGTCCCTGACCGGCTCGATACGCGGGGAGTTGCCATAATGATTTCCGCCTTGCTGCTCATAGTGAAGGCAACCAGTCCGCGTCTTTACACAGCCACCTTGATCGGGGTCCTGTATTGTGGGTTTATTACAAACGAAAAACCTGCACCACTCCGTACATACCTAGGTAGGTACAGGGTATCGTCCACAATCGTGGCCATCCCAAATTAAGGTCTAGCTAATGCAGCTGAGATCTCGTCTTTCTGATTGGCATATACACATAATCTGCACTATCTCCCTACGATGTAAAATCCAGGAGGTTCGTTAGCTAGTCCCTCAATTTGGGATGGGCGTGATTATGAGCAGTACCTTGCATAAACATACACAAGCCAGGCAATCGGCAGACACGAAAGTATTGTTCGAAAATAAGAACACATTACGTTGTGAATGAGCTCTGGAGATCAGGCGAGGAAGCCATTCGTTGACAGCGAGCATGGATGCCTAAGATATCAACTTAGAGCCACTGCCTGGCTCAGCTAAGAACTGTATCAGGTGCAAGCGCTACCCGACTTTCCTCTATTTGCTTTAGGTGTATCCTCACATCTGATCGCTGTGGTTCCTTAAGCCAACAGGGCAAGCTGAGAGCAGAACCCGAATACTTAGCAGTGCACTCGACTTTTTGATATAGCACCCGGATCAGCGCGATGGCATGCATGGCCATAGGTGTATGTGCGGTGTATCTAAAGTTCACACCGGGAATGATCCACGCTGCCTTGCTCGATCGCATTAGAAGGAGTAACTGGTGGACAGGGTTACTAAAAAAGTGACTCAACTGTGCGGCCTGTCGACAAATTCGTGGTGTAAGCAGGGTGGTCAGGCAGAAGCTGATGAGCATATGTCAAAGGTCGACCTGTTAGGCAGACTGCGTCAAGAAGTGGTTGGTAAAACGGTTGAGGATAGAAACAAAGAAAATGTCACATCAGTTAGGAACCGTCGACAGAGAGAGAGCATCGCCCTTGGCGGGTACTGGCTTGAGGTAGCCAACACGACCAAGACTTCAGATCATCTCTACGTGGTTTTTTAGGGGCAAATCGATGATAAAAATTCGCACATAACAGCGTCCTTCTAGCTCATCGAAAGATGCGTCTATAGTCACATTACGATTTTGTTTAATCTCTCATCTGATGTCGAACGGCTTTCTTTTCCCGATTGATTTGACCAATACGACTTACATACTCATAACGTGTATATTCCTCCCAATGTCACACGTTGAGTTCTTCAAGGAAAGAAGGGAAAGGCTTTTCACAATCGCTATGGTACTATTCTTTGGGACTAGTAACTGTCAACATCAATGATGAAAGCCATGTTACAGGACTCTACTTAGTGAGGTTCCTAACCGTCCATCTGCATTACTTCTGCACCTACCTCAGCCGAATAGGACGTTACACACCATGCTGATCAAGGACCAACAACGCTAATGCAGATGGACGCTTGAAAACCTCACCAGTACGGCGGCAATGCTTCCTCTTTCCACCAGTACAACAATGAGGCGTAGCAAGAGCTACCGAGTGCGCTAGTGCCTGTCCATGGCAGTTGTAGCCTGAATGTAACTACAGTATCAGCTCATCACCTTTGACCTAGTGGAGCCCCAGCCTTGGTCAGGCAGCCTTCGCTTGTTGACTGAATAAGGATACATGTACGGTCTCCACTGTACTTACTTGGTGTAATAAGGAACTGAGAATGCAATCCACCGATCTGCAGCCTTCTAAGCTAATGGGACATCAACTACCATGCTTATAGCATGATTTTTATGGATTAAAGACGTAGTATATGCCCAATCCCATCATGAATTTGTGCTGGTCTTACTTGTATGAAGTATAGCTGTGCGCCAAGTGGCTTGCCTTGTCATTTCTGTATTACGCCAAGTCAGGTAAGTTTGGTGGTGGCTGATGTTTAGCGTGTTTCTTGTAGCCAACCGCTAGAAGCACGCATTCGGGTGAATTATTCCACCGGTTGCTGCCTAAACCTTATTGTGTTAAGCCTACCTCAAAGCGGCATCGAGGCAAACGCCAATCAGTATCCTTTTGATTGCTGTTAGACACGGAGCTAGCCGTTGTATTTCTGCCTTATTTCAGCCACGGCACGAAGGTGGCACGCTAAATCGTCAGGCGGGAGGCACGGCCTTTTCGTCTACTGTACATTCGGCCTGGTGGCAGCCAGGTGTGCCATGCCGTAAAAGTGAACCTAGAGAGTCATGTCCAATGTGAAACTGGGGCCGAAAGGCTGCTAGTGGCTACTTTCGCGTTTCGCCAGTAGCTACTAATCTGGAGACGGCATAGAACGCCAGCTGCTACACATTTTAGTAATGTAGAAAGCATGTTACACAGACTCCTTGAGGGGTTTCGGTGTTCTAACGATGTCGATCGGACAGTCTGCAGGCAAAACTGTAGTATCGACCTAACCTATATCTGCTTTAACGATGTCGGGCTTCATGTGTACGTCTCACCTGTGAGATGGCGTTGTTGATCCTGGTATGGACATTCCGAAAAGTGGCTCAACGACTTAGATCGTTACTGTCCTAAACTTGCAGCCGATAGTCTTGTGTCCACCAATAATACATGGGTGCTTTTGCATGCAAGTGGTAGATGAAGATCCCGTAGGTAACTTAGACCTGCGGATCAGGTTGTTTTCATTTCTTGAAATGAGAAAAGTATTGCCAGCTAACAGTAGTGGCTTTGTGTGGTCATTGAGTCAGAAATGGTATTGTTTTCAAAGTCAGCCATCGTGGCCCGGGAAAACTTGGCCGTCAGAGTCTGCGTCGTTAAGCACAATGGGGACTGGTGAATAGGGACAAGCGGACTTTGTCAAAATTTGTAAGTGGCTACCTACCTGCTCTGGACCATTTCTCCTCGACCCACCTGATATCCACCACTCGATTTCCCTCCAATGACCTCATCATGCTCATCTGCTCATGTACTGTGGTATATAGTATATCTGCTCCACTCTTGGACACCTGCCTTTGCCTTTCACGAGTTCGGCGAAGCACATCTTACTGACTTGGCTTGACTGTGTTCAAAATGTGCACGTCCATCTTCTCTACTCGTTGATTACAGCTAATGCTCTTCGCCAGTGGCTTCTCTTTAACGTTAAGGTTGGCATGTGTCTCGCTCAATCTCATCTTCTAGCTACTCGTGGTTACGCCGGTTACAAGCACTAATAGGTATTGTTGTACCACGTTGTGACCAAATTTTCGATTTTGCACAAATCCATCCATTTTCACCAGCCCACCACGATCACGTCTGTCTTCATGCCACCTGGTGCTGGCTGTACTGACCTTGCTTGATCGGCTTTTGGTCGTCAACTCGCCATTGGTCGACAACCGTCCTCTGTAGACATACCATCAATATGTCTTTAGTAGCCGTTGACAAGCCGGTTCCTCTACCTCCGCAAGCACCCGAGTCGATACTCTTTCCCTCACAGCTGTGCTCAGAGCTCGACTCGACGCGTGGATCAGCAGTCAAACAAGAGCTAAATGTACGGACACCAGTCACTCCTCCTACAGCGTATATCGACTTTTTGAAGGCTCACAAACCAGTGCTGGTCAGCCCACCTCCAACCACACTTAGTCGAAAATCACCGGACACCTCGAATGCATCGAAAAACACATTGGTCTTTGTACAGTTGACATCCACAGAGTGTAGAATTTCTGGCGGGAGTACTACCCACTTCAGGTCTTTGAAGGCTCCACATCGACCACCAACAATCCCCGCTGGCTCGAGTCAAGATGGGCCAGCGTTGCCCACAACCCTGAGGATACCGCAACAACATCCACCGATCTTTTCTCCAGTCACTTGTCCATCTTCAAGAGCAGCAATGTCATCTATAACAAATGTGGTCTATCTTCGGTCCCTTCTGGTACATTGGTCGACCTCTCCGTCTCAGACGTTCGTCACTCATGCGACACCACGAAGTACTCGCAATAAATTGTTCACGGTACGAAGTGTTAACAAAAGAAAGAATGACGTACAACCATCTTATAACACGAGAAAGCGAAGGGAAACTGCAAGTACAACAAGCACTGTATTGTATGGCTTTCGACATGTGAAGAGAATAAAATATGCCAGCACCACTTCCTCCCCCTCTCCAACCTCCATTAAACCAAAACCCACAAAGCAGTGAACAAAAGGCGTCGAGCGGCAGCGAATGAGATTAGTACCTCAATCAATTTTCCTAGACCTGACTACACTTACAACAGACCAAGCGTAACATGCACACATCATCAAGAGAAATTGACCCCAGCCTACGACTGTTCAGCATCTGCACATGATAACGTGATTCACAGGATTGGATATGCCTGCATCAACCTCAGCCCCAGGATGAGTTGGCCGTATCAAAACGCGTTCGAGCACCACGAGCACACAGGAACTGTCCGACGATTGTTTTCGTGCGCAAAGTATGACCGAGACCAAGACACCCGGGGCAGACGCTCCACAAATTCGAACATTTTCCAAGCACCTGGACCGATACAAGGATCACGATATACTCTCGGTCGACACACGACCTGCACAAGTTCGTTACTGTTTTTTCATCTTTATGGTGTGGATGAGCCGAGTTAAGGAACACGAACTCATCATATGCCAAATGTCGACTTAAATAGCAAGTCTTTCGACGGCAGAGGTGTCAATGCTGTTATCGGGATTAAGAATTTGACCGAACAGCTGTCGCGAGGGTAGGATGGAGGGGTATGCGGAGTCTGTACTCCTGTTCCTCAAAAGTTCTGGCCTGCCAAGGCTCACCAAGTACAACGCTTTGGTGAAAAAACGACGTTTGACCTACCTTTCACCACTCCATACCTGTCGAACTTTTGCTAAATCTCATATAAATTGATACTTCACCTCTTGCCGATCATTTCAATACTAATTCTATCTCCTTTTCCAAGTCACAGACGGCGTGGGTACTTTTAACAAGCACGAGTATCGGTGCAAAAGCTGCACCTCAGCTACTGGTAGCCAGAGAGCAGAGAACCACCTTTCTGGCGAACGCCACTATTAACAGATGTTTACTGCAATTGTTTGTGAGCGAGTCATACCAACCTCGCCTTTCTTCAGACAGCGCTAGTTACATTCCGTGCTGTGATACCTTGCCAAAAAACGTGCGTTGGCCTGACCACATTTTGCAGGACTGACGGTTTGTTTCTGATGGGGAAAGCAGATTTGTCCCCAGGCATGCCTCTGTCGCGGCACGCGCGGCGGACAATACACCAAGGAAGACAAAATTCCTTCCAGCATCAGATTGTGGAACGTGATCAGGCTGCTGCAGGCACACAGTGTTGCAAATCTGCCTTTGCTGCAGCCCTTGGAAGGAGCATTCAGCACAATAGAACCCGGATAGGTGGCTCGAACACGACAATGATCTCTCGTCTCTATTACAAGCAGCACGAGTAAAACCTGGTCAAATGTATAAGTATTATTTTGAAAGCCTACTACGAGCCGCTGAACTATGTGAATATAGTACAAATTGCTGTAGATCCCGTGGTCTTGCCAATTGAGGACGATGTTATCCAGGCGTTAGAAAGCAGTAATCAAGCTGCGGTAGCTGCGCCCGCAACTTGAAATTGTCAAAATTGTTGTACGCCCGGTACCTTGTAGGGCAATGGACAGTAACGAGCTGATGTCGATCTTGATCTCGATCAGTTCTTGTCCGGCTTTCTATCGTCGAGCCAGCCACGCTTTTGCTTTTCATGTTCCGGTGACTTGGTTGCAAGCTTTTACGGGGGACTGCACCGTATTCTCGAGTGTGCCACACTCCATACCAAAGGTCTCTCGAATCTTTGGTGCTAGCATTCCCCCGTCGGACGCAACAACCACCGATATGCGTAATTTCTCCGGCCCGGGAGAGGTCGTCTTCATCTCTTTATCTATCAGATGACAGAGACGCCAGGAAGACGACATCAAAACACAGTGAAAAATAGTCTCTGTCGTTCTCACTCATGTCTGAGCGCAGACCGTTCATTAATCGTATTGGTAGCTAACATTTTATCAACCATACCAGTGAATGGATGAATTGAATAGTGGTTACAGCCAATGGCATATTCCTTATCATCTCAGGCCCCTCAGATATGACGATGGGAGTTCCCAGGACCTACTGTACAGTACTACATGCTCACCGAGGGGTTATAGCAGGGAGTTTACCGACATACAACTATACTCTGTTATCGTCTTTGATGCAGATGTAAGTGGCTAGAGTCTGTATGTCGTAGGTTTCAGGTCTGCAATCGAAGATCGAGTCTTGGTTCTAGATAGCTCGGTGTGAAGAACACCATAAAATAATAGGATAATAAGCACCATAATTACGGTTTAGGCACTTCAACGAAGGCGTTAAATAAGCGAGACGCAGTACAGCCTATTTGTGAATACGTCCAGCAGTGTACTCTAGTATTACTGAAAACGAAAACAATGGCGATCATCACTTGATCTCCTTCGGCAGCCGAAATGGGCAGCGCGTCTGATAGGAGCTGGACACAAGGTGAATGGCACTTAGAGTGGATGAACCTGGTGGCTACGACGGCGAAGTCTGACACATAACTCGGGGATAGCCGCAAGCTTGCCAACAAACAGTCATATTGCGGCCACAGATCTCGATGATTGTTGTTGGTAGATGGTCTAAACAGACAGCAGAGAACGAGTGGAATGGGGTTTGAACTGCACAGAGATTACCGACAAGATTTCTATATCCTGGTTTCATGTCTGTTTAAAGCTTGGCCTGCTGATATTTCACTATTCAAATGAAGAATGTACTTAAAGGGTGTATCGATAAATCTCCACTATCTTTACTAAGGGCTGGAAGACAGTAGACTCGAGAACGGTTCCGGGAAATCATCTTTATCAGAGTCCGCATATTATCTTTGGCGTCTATTCAGAAAAAAAGTCTGGCATAGTGAGAGTTGCCTCGTGCATCATGTCGGTCGGTAGACATGAAGGCTACAGATTGAGGTCCCCATGGAAGGTTGCGCTGTGTAAAACCCTCGTATCGGTAGTAGTCGTCGTCATAATCTGGGAAGACACATTGAACCGGCGCCTCCTCAAAACATCATCATTGTAGTTCCCTCAAGCAACTAACTTTATCATCGTCTGTCGTAATCAAGGAGCAAAATATTCAGGAAACAACGGATATAACAGTAACCGTTACGAGTTGGCCGTAAGTTAGTGTTCCGTAAAGAATGACTTCAGATACTAGTCGTGAATTGAAACTTGCGGCAGAACCGGCTGCGCACATGAGGATGCCGTTCACTCAAAATCACGAGAATGCACTCGGTGAGCGATGTGGTGGGAAAATGAGTCTCGCTTGCTTGGACTACCAGGGCAAAGTGTGAAGACGAGATCACTGGCATCTGGGCAGACCAAGGTCCTGACATCATCAGGCTGGTTGTATGCAGCCTCGCACGTAGACTGCCCAGCAGGGCAGTTCACAGGCTGGCAAGTCGGGAAGCCGGAGGCGCCAATCATGGATGGCATGAGTGACATGCCTTGGTTGGCGAATGGGTTGCCATCGATGTTCGAGATGTCGTACGAGACCCGGCCATCCGACCAGGTGAACTCGAATTGAGTGACAGGGCTAGTAACGGTAGGGGCAAGCTTGATAGAGATGCCATTGTTTAGCATGGTGTAAGCTTCAGAAAAGCCCTCGGCAGGGAGAGGCTTCATGGACGAGGCAACTCCTTGAGAAACAGAGGCATAATAGACTGTGCCTTCGCAGTTGTTGACGACACGGGCTGAGCCAACGGCCAGGGCTGCCGGAGCCAAATAGAGCAGAGCAAGAGCTGCGGTGAAGGGTACTAAGACCATCTTGTTTTGTTCAAACGATAGTATGTCTCTGGACAGAGTGGTTGGTTGCTTGGTCGCTAAATAGTCTTCGAAAGAATGTGGTTTTGGTTGATAGAACCAAACAGCAAAGGATTGATGCTGTGTTGAGGAGACCTGCTCCACGATGTGATGTTAAGGAGTGAATACTGGCGGTGAGAAGTCACAAGAAGGGAAAGATGGAGAGGCGTACTAATATTTGTTGGTGTGGAGCGCACCTCATCTTGCTCCACGCGAGGAACGAACATGGTGCTGCAGCTGTGTCGCGTGTGTAGTAGTGGATGGCCCTAACGAGCTTGTATTGGTGCGAAAAGGGATGTGGGAGAGTTTTCTTTCAGGCTTGTTTGGAGTTTTGCACCATGAGAGTTTTCGACACACAACCCGCATAGGAATGTAACCACGAGGACGTGTCAGCCTAGCCGAGATGGGTCTGGATGAAACATCAACTGTCAGTGGGTGGTCTGGTAGCTCCGAGTCAATTGGCCAGACATCACCTTGCAAATGTCAAAGGGAAGCCCGCGTTTGACTACTGTGCTGTAAGAAGTGTAAGGTTGATAGAGGAAAGTTCTGTCTACAGTAATGCAGTACCTGCATCCAGCTGATACACTAGACCAGGGATTGTCGATGAGTAGCCACCCCCTATTGTCTTGAACTCTTGATGGCCTGATTTCATACGACGATTGCACCACAGTGCCCGACAACTCCAGATTGCAGGTCACAGCCAAAGTTGGTCCAGCCTTTACCAAACATAGCAAACTTGCTGTAAATTTTACACCTGTTCCAATCAGAAGACAACGTCTCGGCTGCACTTGTTGGTCCCGTACTTTCGAACTCGTCGAACATCATATGGACTTGCAGATTGTTTGGTCGACCGATATCTGCTTTGAAGGACTGTCTCTACTTGGTGTAATATAAAAGTCACAGTCTGCATACGCTGATGTATAGCTAAGCCTGATACGGAAGGGACAAACACACGATCTTAATGACTTTGATTAGTAGGTTTTCGCCAATAAAACGTGATCAATTCATGCTCCTCAAGCACCATGTCATAAGGATAAAACCAAACGTCCTGTTGGTCCAGAATTCTGTATTCGCCTATGCAGACCGTGATTCCTTTATTACACCAAGTACAATTCTCGATGTTCTGGTTCTGTTCTCTGCCTCGTACTGGACGAGTGACGCTTTGATCCCTGCGCAGAATGTGCACGTGGGTGCTTTTGTTTCACGTGATGCGATGTGTTTTAGTGGTTACACGTCTGTGACACGTCTGCCTTGTTCTCTTCCCGAAGCGAAAAGTACTAAGTTCAGCTCAGGAACGGTCAATGAGCACCGTATTGGATCCAGATCTTTGGCGCAAGAGTGATGTAGAGCGGTGCAGGCGGTGCAGGCGGCGTAGGCTGCGGTGTGCAGGGAAGTGTTGATTCCCAATACACTAATCATGCTCCCCGAAATAATCCTTGTGTTAACCCCTGCAACAACCGTAGCCGGTCGTGGATGATTTTGGTTGTACTGTACAGTACTTATTGCAGTGTGCAGCACCAAAAAGTGCAGTTGTTGTGGCTCCACCATCCATTGTTTCAGCCCAAACCACATGCACGTACGTGCATACGTGTTCGGTAGCAGTTGCTCGGTTTTGAGACCAATGAACACCTGTTGAACATCAGATAATAGCCTGAATCACAATAGTATCCAGACGGCAGCTGCGTCAATGGGCATGATCGAGGCTGCGTGCAACTCGTACCGACATTCAAAATTGAGAGCCAGAGGACACTGTACAATACAGTACAAGTAGTAGGTGACCAAAAAGGTCACCTGTAAACAAAGGAACGATCAGGGCATTTGTAAGACATACAGGACCACATTCCATCAGAAGCTGCACGGTACTTTCCAGCTGCCACAACTCCTGCACAATCCACACCGACCACTGACCTGAAGTACAGCTCTGATACACTAGTTCTCTGCATGGTGGTGCCGACAAAAAAATCTTAGCGCCTGCCTCTCATCGTACCAAGTATCATTTCACTAGTGACATGGACTTGTACAGTCACCCTTGATGAGCTATCGTGGATGCCAGCCGGAAAGATGAAAGCCGCTCGCTTCCGCTTGTTGTTTCTTGTTTTTCACCTGTGGACCACGCCCTATGCCGGGGTGGCTGAACCAACTAAAGTACCTAGTAGGAGGGCAATTTATTAGTAATTCACAAAACGCTTGCCTGAATCGAAGAAGAAGAAGAACAAATTGAAGTGGGCCATCTTCCCTGACTGCATTCATCATAGCTAGGGTTGGTTCGAGACCTGTCGACGGATTCGCTGTCGAAAATCCTCTGTGGAGTAAAATCTTTACATGCTGTAGCCTTAGCAGCAACATAGAGTCGTTACGACCTCACTTAAACACATACATTAGCACGAACAACTATTCTAACTCGAAACACGAACCATCAGTATTCCATTTTTTTTGGCAGGTCAAACCTCACGGCTCGTTTATATACATCAAGACGCAGTTGCCGACCACAGTCCACGACGCCGACCCCTTACTTGGTGGTAGATCCCCGAGAAACGTGCTCTGGACAATCGCGTGGTGTTCGTAGTAGTGCGAGATCGTCCTTCTTCTGAGTCGTATCTGCACCAACTCTGATATCTCTGCAGGCAAACGGTCCAAGCCCGACACCAAGCTATACTTAGTACATCATGCCAAAACTGCAGCCGTGTTCAGAGCCGTGGCCCTTGGACAAAGATGGTCGCGTGATCTTTTTGAAGATCCCTCATGCTGTAAGCTCCACGCCGAGAAGTTCAGTACGTACCATAATGACTAACGGCATCTGCAGCTCAAATTGCATAGCGATGCGCAGCAGTGTGGCATGTACGGCGGCACGCAAAATATAGCTAACCTCCCCCCAGAAGTTGCTGCAACATATCCTTTGGTACCTTCCGATCGCCGACCGCGCCTGCCTCGCTATAAGCTGTAAGGCGCTTGCTGATCTCGCAACAGTCTTTTCTCGTGCGACTATTGCTGGACAAAGGTATATCCACAAGATGTAGACATTGATAAAGGGCGGACGAGAGACATCGACAGGGAGAAGTGGCAAAGTCACGCGAAACTGTATCCAGCGGAATGTCCCTTGTGTATGGAGAACGATCTGACGTTCAGATATAGGAGAAAGGTGGATTGGTTGTATGTTCCGGCTTGGGTTGGTATGATTATCGTTATGCTCGTATTCTTCCTTATATACATGCTTATATGGCCGCTGTACCTACTTTTCGGGTGGTCTACGCGGCTGATAAAATGGTGTTTAAATTGTATTAAAGCGTTATTTTTGCTTCACGTGGACGTTGTGTATAACATAGAAATTGAGTTCTTTCCCTGATACCCCGAGAGCCATGTATGAAGGTTGCGCGAAAGGGCTGAAACTAAATGCGACGCAACAATGTCAACTCGTCCTCTTTCCGTCCTATTTCTGCTGATGTTATGTGCGTGAATGTATCCATAGGTGCAGTATCGTCCGCCATTGTCTGCATGCTGACTAACAATAAGCAGCCGACTAAAAAAGCCTAAGTTACAGTATACAGTATCACAACAGTATATCGTAACTTGGACCTCCGCAAGGGGCTCATACCGCTTGATCGGCTCGAATTGAGGTGCCGTTACAACTGAGCCCGGCGTGAGTCAAGCCAGATTGCGTGGCAACGTCAAAAAATTGGCATGGTGTGTGCGAGGTCAAAGAAGATGTGTAATTACCTCCGTGAGAAGGTAGAGTTGATGTTTTTTGCCGAAAGCGTGGAAAGCCTTCGAGATAAGAGTGACATGAACGCCGACTCTGCTCATCCGAATGTGGCAAGCACAATCCGGCTTTGAAGCCCCTAACACAATATGGCAGACTACAACAGCACACTCGCTGGCATCTGACCTGCTTCCTGCGTCAATTTGTCTGTAGCTCTCACAGTCTCCCCCCCAGAAGTTCTCAGTTTATTTGTAGAAGCTGCCCGGATCTTTTCGATCTTGCATCTCGAGATCCCAGACGTAATGGATAATTACAAACTCCTTGGCATTAAAGTCATCCCCTCCGATGGAGAACGAGCGGCGTGCGGGACAGAGACGCCTGCTGAGCAGTCTTCGCGCAGGCGGGTAGACCGTAAGGAGGGGTGACGTCCTTAGCAAGCGATCCATCGACAATCCGGGCAACTGAAAACGGGCAGATCAAGACATACTCTTGGTGAAGCAGTGACTGATCTCTTCTGACAGAGAGGCCACTCGACATCGGGTGCTTAAATTGATACTCGGAGGACCAGAGACTCAAAACTATAGTGTTCGAAGGCAAGTAGTGGTTTTTTGTGCAGCCTCAGACGATTTCCCTGCAAGGTGCTTGCGATACCGGACAAGCAACCATAGGGCTTCCATGGCTTTCTCTATCGATGGCTCAAGCTGGTATGCCACCAATTTCGCTGGTGCAAGGAATATACGTTCACCACTCCATTGAGCAATAACCTCAAAATGGTTTCAATGATCCAGTGTGGTCTGGTTGTACGATTAGAGATGCTGCTGAAATACCTAGTCTTTAATAGTGTCGCCCTGATCACGCAAAGTGGGATGGCTTGTGACTGCCATTCAGCACATTGATTAAACCATGAATCCGGGATATTCGTAAACATTGGGTTTAGCCCACTCGTCGCCACACCCTGAATGATATAAGTCAGGCGGTTTACGCTTTATTGTCTATTACTTCTCTTTCTATAGTATACTAAGTAGTGGTTGTATAGTTAACAAACAGGAATCTACCATGTGATCAAACCATACCCGGACCCTGCACATGCGACAGGATGTCGTTTATAATATCACCATCCTCATGTAGGATGTGGTGAAACTCCGGCTCAGACCGGATTATCTGAATGAGGGATGCGGCGTACATCGAGATAATTTCGCGTAGTTCAGCTCTGTCGTCCGCCCCAAATTGCTCTGGAGCCGGAGCACATTAGTGCAAGGCTAAGGCAATTACTTATTGTGCCAAGTACTTCCTTTGAAGTCTATTGCCAACAAACGCATATGGAGAATGATCTTGAAATCCCACGTGAGACGGCTAGAAAGATGGGTGGTCTTGTTGGTGGAGGTCATTTGACAACGAACGATCCCGAGTCTGTGCCTGCGGGACGGTCAGTACTGTATACCCGGAGTTTTTGGTCATCGAAGCTGGAGCTCCGAGCTGACTGTATTGTATGACTAGGTAGTTGAACAGTGGATGTCGTAGGTAGTGTAGATAGTGCAGATGGTAGACTCGGCCCCACAATTCTGTACGATCCCTTGCGACGGTTGAAAGCCGAAAGTTTCAAGCGCGTAAGCTGAAAGAATGATCAAGCAGGCGAATTCATGAGCTTCCTCCGAAAAGAGTAAGATTGACCATCTGCAGGACAGGACATGATCAAGCTGTTGCCCAACAAGGCCCTCCATGGTGTTTCAGATGCGACTCATCTTGTGAACCAATTGGAACTAGATACTGCGGAGTGATGTACGACGCGCTTACAGTGCTTTAGCAACTATACTGGTCAGCTGTTCTGGCGGTGGATTTATCTTTAACAAAATCGCTCGGATGCGTAGACAATGACATGCACCCCTAGTATACACGAAACATTCGTCCTCAGAGTGATTCTGTCTCCAATTGGTCCGACATCCTGATAGAGATAGAAGAGGCGTGAGGCCAAACCTGTTCAGAATCGGGATCGAGCCTTTGTTTCCGTGGAGTGGGGGTGAGATATGTGTTCGTTGCCACATAATTGCGTATATGAACAGTTCAATATTATAAGCAGAGTTCACTGCCCATCTCTAGCCTACTCTTCATCACACTTCTTTGCTGGCTCTGCTTTCTCCGTACTAGAGGTCTCGCAGTTGACCTGAAACACGCATCACTATCAGTATCTTCAACCACGTCTACGCGCCTAACGATACTGTCTAGCGTGATCACTCCGTCATCTTCGGGCAGGAGCCATTTCCCCTGCTCTCTGAACGCATCATCTGCCTTGTCGCTTTGCCTTGTCGTCTGTCTCTGATTTCGGCTTCTTCATCAGCGTCTCGGCTACGTTTCGTGCCCACAAACATTTTCTGTTCTTCCATGTGAGAGATATTAGGGGCATACTCACACGACGATGCTGCAGGTGGGGATCGGCGCACAGGGTTTGCTCCACCTTGTATGCACTTGAGAATGGTATCCCTGTAGTCCCCCGCCCATGCATGAATGTAGTCAACAATTAACAACAGCTGAACAGCTTCGTCACGCGATCGAATCCTACCTTCCCACAAGTCATACACGTCCTATGTCTGAGGTCAGCCTCCGAACAACACATCGACCGCGTGCACTATACCATTCCACCTTCATTGACAATACACGCGCATACTCTCCAAATGTCCTCTTGGTAAGATAGAAACCACACAAGCGGAATGAAATCATTTCTCCTCGCCTTTCGTAATTTCTCTTGAAGCATCAGACATGTCCTCAATGGAAATGCGCTCTGATCTTCAATGCCTGTAAAGCCGGCCGTTCCGTCTCCATCATTGGCGCTGATTATGAGAAAAGGGTACATTGGATGTTCGGCTCCCCGAAAAGGTGCGTGGCGCAAATCATCTAACGCGCCTATATCCTTCTTGAATTCTGCTGTGAGATATAGGCCGTAGATAATGTCTACTTTCTGACCTGGTAACTCGTCCGGTGCATCTTGGGTATCCGGTACAACTTCCTGGTTGGCAGTACTCAAGAATGGACTTTCGCTATGCCCACTACTAGTCATTAAGTATAGGGACCACCTTAGGCACGTGTCAGTCCATACTAGTTGTCCCAAACTCGCTCTCCCGGTTCGCAGCGGCAGTCCGGTAATCCCGAAGGCTCAGTACCCCTCAATTCTGAACCTGTCATCCATTTCTTACACTTCTGGCTACCAGGTAGTGTCAGCTCGTGCTCTGATCGTCACTCTGCTTGGTCAGCTCACCACCCGAATCCTATTCGGAAACGTTCGAGCACGCTTTGTACTATGTGAAGCTGCAGCTTCAACCCATCAAACCTGTCTAGGTGACTCTCTTCGGCGGTTTGGCTCAGCTGTAAAGCTCTTACTAGAGTATCTGGGCGCCATCCGTGAGGTGGTTCGGGGCATTCGAATTTGTTTTCTCCAATTCGCAGTATGTTCTTGAAATCCCTCTGGTGCTTGCTAGGCCATGCTGACGTTGGTCCGAGGAACCGAATATCCCACTTTCTTATCAATCTTCGTATCTTCGTCCTTTCATCTTCGGACCCACTGTCGCTGCGCGTTGGCATAGTTGATGTTGGCACTGGTCAAGCAATTGCTGAAGGCAATAGTTGTAGGTAAAAGCAACAAACCCCGTCTCTTATTTTCAGACAATGAGCAGAGTAAATGTAGCGATGGGTCAAGAAAGACAAAAGGCTAAGGCAAAACAGCACCATTTTATCCAGTATTATCAATGACGTCAAGTGAAGCGCAGCAGGCAACAGTCTGTAAACAGATGGAAAACCACACCCATACAGGCTTTTTGACCGGATGTTACAGTAGACGTTGCCGCTACTGTGGTAGCGCCTTCGAGGGGGTCTTAGTCGTCCGTGGAGTGTCATGGTCGTGCTTAGGCCAGTTTGGATCTGTGATCGTACCCGTACTACAGTAATGAGATTAAGACACGAGTCAAGAATGCCCGTTACGTGATGTTGATACTCTGTGGACCATCGAGACCCACCTGAAGGGCTACTCGTATTGTACAGTGCTATACCCTGTAAATTGTTTGCATTTTAGCATCTGACGATCGCTAAACCCGGATGAGTAGCATCACAGTCACATGGCCCGATCCACCCAAGCAATCTCAAGCACCATGTGATTATAGCACGATTGGTCTGGGCTTAGCGATCGGCAGACGCTAGAAATGCATCTAACAATTTACAGGGTATAGTACTGTACATATCAACAGTGAAACTACGCACTACACAAGTATTGTAACCTACTGCAGGAAAACAGCTGTAGTCCTAGCAGAAGTGGGGTAATGTTTATCAGTGGTAGTGGCTAAGTCAACTTCAAGCAATAAAGCTTGCCAGATTCAGTGTAAGAGACGTTCTGAAGGGCCCCGGTAAAGGTTTGGAGTGATCATTGATTGGTTGTATATTCGGTCGCTGGTGGATACGGATCTTGGTCCTCGCTCGATGCCACAAGCAGCACTGAAGGAAAGGCACTGGAGAGAGGTTATGAAGGAAAACAATTGGGAATTTCTGCTCATCTAAACACCGCCCCGGTAATTATGTGTCACTAAAACTAAGTTAACATGTCTCGTGTTGTTTTGCTGGCAAAGCTACAAGCTGCGTGCCCACTTTCCCTTACGACCTGTATCAACACAATGGTGACTTAGCCGGGGAAAGTGCTCAGGATTCAAACTTTCGACGTAGTACTGTAGCCATGTAAAAACACCTATCCTTCAGCCGCCTCTTTGTTGACACCAAGCATGCCTCACACTCCATAATATCCCTCCTGTGTTGAATTACAAGTAAGCATTTGAACATTCGTCCAATTTCTCCTTCAGTAGCCCTACTATCTTCAAATACAATCCTCTTGAACACGAACCGACCGATTATACAACCAATCAATGATCACTCCAAACCTTTACCGGGGCCCTTCAGAACGTCTCTTACACTGAATCTGGCAAGCTTTAGTGCTTGAAGTTGACTTAGCCACTACCACTGATAAACATTACCCCACTTCTGCTAGGACTACAGCTGTTTTCCTGCAGTAGGTTACAATACTTGTGTA
>Ga0068631_100121_pt1 | contig 27439 bp, 18 predicted proteins | sample InSIn5gowninarea_2_FD_77434 | JGI IMG/M metagenome (GOLD analysis project Ga0068631, IMG submission 77434) | Clean room microbial communities from NASA Spacecraft Assembly Facility at Jet Propulsion Laboratory, Pasadena, California, USA -... ...
AACACTGCCATGGATGATGTGGATGACGAGGAGGATGTTTCTATTGACCCACGCTACGTTGATGTTGACGAAGTTGACATGGCCAAGAAAAACAAGGCTGGCAAGAAAGCTCGTGAGAGCGATATTCCGGGCCTTGAGCTTGGTGAACCTGAGGATGAAAGCGCCGGCGCTGATCTTGACAACGATCGCATAGAGAGGCGGTCCAGCTTGAATAGGGAAAACAGCAAGGACAAACACGTCAATATGGATGGTTACAGTGAGCAGCCAGGAATGCCGAGTACAGAGGATCAGGCAAAGCATAGACAATTTGAAGAACAGAGGAAAAAGCATTATGAGATGCGTAATGTCAAGGGTATGCTAGGGTAGGTTATGATATCTTACTTCGAATTGCAGACGGCTGCTAATGAACTATAGCCATCCTGATACTACCGGCGACGAAGATGAAGACGAAAACGGGACTCCGCGACATTCATTGCCGAACAGAGGTGTCAATGGGGGAATCTAGGAGAACTTCTAACACCGTGAACAAGTGAGCCGAGTACTCCGTGAAGTACGACTAGCCTGGCAGAATTTGTATGCTGTTGAACCATTGTTCACAAAAATGAAACTAATGGACAGCAAGGAGTATGCCGATATGTTCTACACTTTTCTTCATTGTGCATTAGCATGCACCATTTCCTGATGATGTTTTTGGAGAAGAAAGGCTCGAAGTTAGGCACAGCTGCCATGACTATTGAATATCATTCGTTCACAACGCTATTTCTTGTCATCTATCATTTTCATTGTGCATAAAACAAGACAAGATGTTGGCCGATAGCCGGACAGATAAGGCTCGCTTCAACAGGCGCCTGTATGTCACCCAGTACTCACACTCTCCACTGAACTCTTGTCGGGAATCTTACTTATTCAATCCCCAAACAAACCTTGCAACTGGTATATGCTCTACTACACATGAACCGGCGGTGATAGAAAGTCAGGAGAAGAGGAGACTGCTGGTGGAAGGATTGTCTCCCCTTGATCGTTGTTGAAGTTAGCCCATGTGTTGATGGGATAATAAGTCGACTATGGTAAAATGGTTCTTACGAGCTGTCTAGCACCACTTCTAACATAAGAGTTCGCTCTGATGAACATGAGCCGTCTCGTGACGTTTGCATCGAGTAAAGGTACTGCTGTTCTCAGCGATATAGCATAGAGGGGGAACTGACTAAGCACTTCATCGAGGAGCAATGAATTGGTCACGTGAGTAGATAAGCCCAATACAGTATAATTCAACGCCAATCATATCCGCAAAACGCGTCCCAAGCGTGGCGCGTTCTTGTTCTTGAACAACGTGCTTTCCTCAGTTCAAGGCGCAAGCGGGTTGTGACCACGAACAACCATGTTTTGTGATTGATAAACATGACGGAAGTTGCTTTCAGCGTAGTGCCTGCTCTGACTCAGAAACGAGCTCACGATACTTGTTTAGACCTTGAAGAACACATTACTCACCACTCAACCCCGACTTTACTTGCATATGAACATACGATGGAACAACACGATACAAAAGCTGAACAGGAGGAGTCTATAGTTGTTCGTTGTGACTCTCCTGCTCCTAGCACAGCGAGTTCCTTGACTGAGATATCTACACTTGCTTCTGCCTCCAGACCACAAACTGCAGGTGAACCACCATCCAAGAAGAGAAAGCTCAATTTCCTTGAGAGAGAGGCTGAAAAGGCAGCAAAACAGCGGGACAAGGACGAGAAGTCACGGTTAAAGGAAGAGGAGAAAGTCCGTAAAGAGGAGGAGAAGGCTCGCAAGGATGAAGAGAAGCGCAAGGCCGCTGAAGAGAAAGAGAATGCAAAACGTGCAAAGGATTTAGAGAAGGCTGAGAAGCAGAAAGCTAAGGAAGAACGTGAAGCGAAAAAGGAGGCTGAGAAACAGAAGAAGGAGGCCGAGAAGAATCAAAAGGAAGCCGAGAAACTCAAAAAGGAGAGAGTATGCATACCCGTTTAATCCTTCGGATTGAAGCTAATAAATGACAGGCTCAAATGCGTCTCGGCTCCTTCTTTGGTAAACCAACTCCGGCAGCAACACCACCGAGTACACCAGATGATGTCTCCGAGGGTATATCGAGTCGAAGATCGTCCATTGCCAGCATTGATATGGAAATCCCTGCCATTGAAACGACACAAAATCAGAAGCACACAAATCCCGACTACGAGAAATGGATTCTACCGTTCTTCATTCCCGAGCATACGGAAGTAGCACCCTATAATCGATACAGATCTGGTTCACAAGAAGTAGAAGACCTTCCACTGTCTGCAGGTGCAGATGTAGATCCACTCGAAAAACGATATGGAAATCCTCGAAAGCGCCTACGCAAGACTGTTCCGGTGAAAGAGGTTATGAGACGTATGCAAGAGCTCGGGGATGACAATGAAGTCGATCTGGTCGCCCAGGATGCTCTCGGAATCTATTCTTACAAAAGTTTGCATTTCAGAGAAGATGTCCGACCACCGTATCAAGGAACATATACCAGAGTAGTCTCTCCACGGACATCCCGAAAGCTTTCAAGAAACCCATTTGACCGTGGCTTACCGGACACAAACTACGACTATGATAGTGAAGCAGAATGGGAACCGCCTGCCGAAGATGATGAAGAGCTCAATGATGAGGATGAGATGTCCGATGCGGATGAAGGTGAAGATGAAATGGCCGACTTTCTAGACGATAGCGACGATGCTGGGAGACGGAAAGGCCTGCTCGCTGACATGGACCCCATTTCGAGTGGCTTGTGCTGGGCTGGTTCAGTTTTCAACGATAACGGCACGAATGTACACCAATATCGTATGGATGTGCTGCATGATTCTGTCAAATTTCCAATTGACCCATTTGCTACAAAACATTGGACTGACGTGGACAAGCCGAAACCAGTGTCTAAGATTGAAGCTACTTCAACTGCAATGCAGCCGCCACGACATCCACTAGCAACATTGACAGGTAATGCTTTACCAATCATCAAGCAAGAGCGAGGAATTGATGGTAAGCCATTATCAATTTCCAGCCAGAAGCCAGGCGCTACGAACACATCAAAGTCTGTCAAGCTGGTTGACCCCGAACACATTACTGCATTCAAAACAGCAATCGCGGGTAGTGATTTGACCAAGGCTGGTTTGATCGAAATTCTCAAGAAGCAATTCCCAAAATGCTCGAAAGACGCTATCAAAGACACCCTTGGTATTGTCGCAGTTCGAGTCGGCAAGAAAGAGAGTGAGAAGAGATGGGAATTGGTCAAAGCAGATTAGATCCAGCTTGGAGTTTGAGTCTTTCTATTCATGACTGTTTCCTGCACGACAATTCGGAGCAGCGATATGGTATTAGCGCATGTCAAACAGTCAATATTTGCACGAAAGTTCTCCGAGTGTAGCATTTCTTAGCACTCGTCGAAAGAGCTTTTATCAATGATACATATCGTACATCTGAGTCTACAACGGTATTCTTGTGCAAGTAATTCTACCATCGAAACTCCCTGGGGATATATTTCCCCAAAACTACAAGCTAACCTCACCTCATCTTACCAACTTCCTCCCATCTCCGGCGTCCTACCTCCTACATATCAACAACTATCCACTAAATTCAAGTAATTATGTACTGTAGGCAAGACTAGCGAGGAAACAATATGTGTGTATCCATTCATCAATTCTAACGACACTGCTATCGACTATATTTAGGTTAGCTGAACGTCATCACGCCTGCTGATAAAGTACTATAAATCGAGACTCGAGTGTTTAATGCACCGTACTGTACATATTGACATGGTATTGCTAGCATACGCAAATTCTCCGATTCTACCACGGCATTATTTACAGTAAGTGGGGACTTACGAGAAGGGGGATACATGAAACGTGTAGTGCTCTTCATTCGATTCTTTGCGTGGTGCTGTGAAAAGGAGTTGTGGTGTGGATGGGCAGGTACCTATGTACGTACTGCACTTGGGTTACCTAGGTAGGTTGTTGCCTAGAGCAGAACGGACGGGAAACGAGAAGGAAAGGAACGGAAAGGCTGGACGTTCTTCCTGTCGCTGTGCCCCGACCAGACCACTAAACCATTGACGGTTTTTTGGCGGTGGTGTTATCATTGTTGAACCTGCGATACGGTGGAGTGATGGGACGGGGTCGGACTCTCGTACGGGTGGAAGTTGTTGCTTGCTTTTTGATCTTTGTAGAGAAAGGCGCTGCTGGTACGTCGGTGCTCGGGGTGGTTGTACGGCTGAGTAGGCTGTATGTTGTGAAGAGTGAATCGTGCAAATGGGATGGTGGTGGCGACAACAGCGACGACGGTTCGATGGCATAACACTTGGGTATCTCGGTAGTTGTTATGGTCTGTCTGTGGGCAGATTGTGTTGGAGTGTCGAGTCGGAATAGCGCGCTAAGTGGCAGTCCGAGTCGCCTCCTCACCCTTCTTGCTCTTCTCGCGTTTCTCGCCTCTCCTGTCTCTCCCGCGTCTGTCACCTCTGTCACCTCTGTCGCCTCTCTGGATAGGATAGTGTCACACACGACTTCCGGTGTCTGCTGTAAAACCTGCCATTGATTTCTATGTACGTGAGAAGTGCCACCACAGTCGCCTCCTAGAACATTTAGACCGGCTCCCCGGGCCAGCAGTAGCAGCACTACCTTGTGGTGACCTCCAGCTGTTGCTTGTTCGAGTGCGGTACCAAGACTTTCTCCTTGAGCGTTCATGTCGGCACCACAATTAAGTAGCAGCTGCACTACCTTTTCGTAACCTTTTGACGACGCTATTTGAAGTGCAGTACCATGAGGTCCTGGACCGTCTATGTCGGCACCACGCTCGAGTATTAATTGTACAATCTTTCCACTACCCCCGTATGATGCCGTTTGAAGTGCATTGCCGTGAGGTCCTTGAACATTTAGATCGGCGCCCCAACTAAGTAACAGCTGCACTACCTTTTCGTGACCTTTTGACGATGCTGCTTGAATTGCATTGCCATAAGGTCCTTCAAGGTTTATATCAGCACCTCGCTTGAGTATTAATTGTACTGTTTCATCATGACCCCAGTATGATGCTGTTTGAAGTGCATTACCATGAGGTCCTAGTGCGTTTATATCCGCACCGCGATCGAGTAACAGCTGTACGATCTTTGCGTGGGGTTTATATAATGCTGTTTGAAGTGCATTACCGCGAGGTCCTTGAACGTTTATATCAGCACCTCGGTCGAGTATCAGTATCACTGTCCTTTCGTGACCCCAGAATGATGCTGTTTGTAGTGGATTTCCCCAAGGGCCTTGATCGTTTATGTCAGCACCACGGTCCAGTAATAGCTCGACCATCTTTTCATAACCTTTGGCTGTTGCTACTTGAACTGCAGTACCGTAGTATCCTCCTGGACCTTTGACATCGGCACCTTGGTCAAGTAACAGCTGCACCATCTTTTCGTGACCACAAGAAGCTGCCCAATGCAATGCCGTCCGTCCCGTACCGTCTTTTATGTCTACTGCCATATGATCGTTATTATTCTCGAGTCTTTTCTGAAGAGCAAAGGTATGACCTGTAATGGCGATCGCGTGCAGGCCAAAAACATGGGGGACAGATGTGTAGGGACTGATTGCCTTCCACATGATCGGGAACCATTTAGAAAATAGAGCTCCATCCGTCATGAAGAGCGACAAGACCTTGCTAAGAAGGTAATCGTCCCGTCGCATGAAGTCATCCTTCAGATGTAAAGTCCAGTATTCCGCACAATACTGCCAGAATTTTTCACGTTTAAAGTGCTCTGAATCAAATAAATGTAGAAATGTCACACATATATTTGTCATTCCATGTTCAATCTGGTCCTCTTGAAGACAAGACTTCCATAGGGAAAGGTTATACTCTAGACTTGGACTTTGAGCAATCAGGAATTCTTTAGCAGTCTGGTGGATAAGGAAGAGCTGGGAGTGGTTGATGAAGACGAAAAGCCCACATTGTTCTCGGACCTGTTGTTCCAGTCGTGCTGGCTCAACACAAGCCAGGGAGGATGCGTTCTGTTCGCTGGCTCTTGTTGCACCCAGGGCAAGTGCCATCTCTTGAACACTAAGAGGTCGTCGTGCCCCAACGATGATCAAAAGAATATGGCGGGCAAGCGTCCTTTGTCTCTCTTTGATCTTGCACAGGATCCGTTCATAGGCGTCCTCAACCGACGTTGGTAAGGATATAATTTGTATGTCATCGGGGTAGATGCTGTCTCGGCATATCTCACGGACTTCTTCCATAGCAAGATGAAGCCACAGATACGTTCGATTTCGCATATTCAAGAGTTGTCGCTCAAGCCTTTCACGAACATCGTAAGCTAAAGAGAACTCAGACGTTAAGTCTTGCATCCGCTGTTTGATGACTAAATCGATCTCCTGGTGGATCCGGTCGTTTTCATCCTCGCCACGAAGTCGGACATGAGGCCATCTTGAAGTAGCTTCTTTGAACCATCTCTCCACGTTGTCGTATGGTCGGCTAGTTACCAGCACTTTCAAAACACCTGTAGGGTGGCCATCTTGTGTACTCTGTTGCAGGTCACACAGCAATTGAATCAGCTGGCGTCGATCTGTATCTTTACACTCATCAAGGGCATCCAGGACGCAGATAATAGGACCAGCGTCACGATCCATAGCTGATGCTCGGAGAATCCGCCACATCTCCTGAGTCTCTTCTCGCAGCTCATTCCCGTTCTTTTCCCAGGCTGGCATTGCGTGGCGAAGGAGGTGGGGCTGAAGGCTGAACAGTTGGTGTAGTAATGCGCACAGCGCCGTTGCTAGGTTGTCTTGTTCGTCATTGTCTTTGAAGAAAAAATAGCACACTGTGCTGAGGTCACCGCCACAGAGACCATCATCGACCAATGATTTGAAGAGAACAGACTTGCCGCAGCCCGGATCGGCAGAAATCCATAGAAGTGAATTCTGCCGACTAGAGCGCCATGCGTGAAACCGCTGATGATCTAAGACCCATCGGCACGTTTCAGCAACACGAGACGGGTTTCTGTCTTTATGATATTCGTAAGAACTCGTCTTGAATGTCTGGCAACACCTCTGCTCTTTCTGCTCTTTCGTCAGCGCTGCTGGGTGCTGATACACATCACCTAAGATCAAATGCGCATTCCCATCTGCGTTGATTGTACCATACCCGTTTTTCCAATGAACAGGTGAATGGGGATCCATGACCGCATTGACGAGTTATGTGATAGTGCATCTCTTGCTTCCTCTGAGTGCTAATGTTTAGTCTACTCGTGGCGCGTACATTCTCAGCTTGCCAGCTCGATGGCGGAGACAAGAGGCTATACTTGATGGGGGACTCGTCGATACAGTGCGGGAGTGGTATTCGGTGGAAGAGCGCCCAAGACTGCATCTTGCGTGATCTATAACGCATGGCATACGAAGTCGTTCTTCAGCCTCATGTTTCCTGGTTGTGTTATTGGCTGCTTAGGAAAGGCCGGTACCTGCGGCTACTGTACGTTTTATGCTGAATCTGGTTTGTGGCCATTTGTATAGCAGCAATTTGTCGCACCACATTGAGGTTTTTCTAAAGGATCTGGTAGCTTGTACCGGCATCTATATGTCCTTCTTGCCAGAATCCCCTGCCATTATAGCTGCGCAGAGTGACTCGACTTCAGGTGCCGTTGGTACAAGTATCCAGCCGCGGTAGCTCGGAAAGCTTCCGATCTGAGTAGGGATGGTAGAAGGTGATGGTTCACATCAATTTGTTCACACTATACGTTCCTGTCGAGAACATGCTAAAGGTCATTCCTCTGTACATAAGAATTTAACTTATTCAGAAATGGTATCTTCGTGATAGCTTGGGTTTACGCCTCAAGGTAGGTTCTAGACAACTGCGTACTTGAAAAGCGGCTTGACAGGCCATATTGAATCTTGGCATCACTCGGTCGTACAGTACACTCTTACTACAACCTTCCTTCATTTGATCAATCTATAGAATATATAGTCACCCAACAGTGCTACACGCTCGGCGAAGATGATCAGTCAAGCTTAAGCAAAGTACAAACAAGACCACTATCCTTGTAGCGCTCTGCTAGCCAGGCACACACGAAGGAATGATACCTAAGATATTCAGTAAAAAGTACGTGTCCTTTGAGTTTATCTTCAAAAGTCAATGCGGACACCAATCGCCTATGTGGCGTTGTGTGTTCAGAAGCGTTTCAGTTGTCTGCCAAAGATTGTGTTTCAAGGTTTGACACATAGCCGGATGCTCTTCCATGATCCAAAAACCCGTATATTACCCGTAGATTTTTGAGATTTGCTGGCAATGATACATCGCTACCTGCTTCTTCGAGGATAGGCGCACGAAACGCTTTGCAGACCTCGAGAGGGTTCATGGAAACGTGTCGACCTAGGTGCCACCGTCCGTAAAAGGTGACCATGACAGAGACAACGCCGGCTATGCTGATCATCACGGCAAAGACGAGATAGACAGTGTCTGTGCGGTAAATGCTGTAAGTCCGGGAGCCATTGTACGACGCGGACTGTTTTACCTCCTCCATGCTTGAGTTATCTCTTCCGACTTCAGAGATGCCCGCAATGCAATCTTGCGTAGTCCATCGAGCATGGGGTCCATGGATCATTGAATATGGTGTAAGAGTCACTGATTGAGTTATTGCTGGAGATCATTTGATTGGCTGTGGCACCCTGAAGCACATTTGAACTGACGGCACCACCAAAGTTTTGGTATGCATTGGCGCCAAAAGTATACTCGGGGGCGTACTGAAAGCCGCCAATAGTACTGTTTCCATTAGGATAGGTAGGAGCTGGGAGATTGCCGTATTATTGTTAGCCATCATATAGGCCATTCCTTGGGTTTCTTCACGGTAGCCAAGATCAATAGTAGATGCCCTTTGGTACAGCGGTCCACGACAAGGGGCTAGCAATGGATCGATCCGCGCTGTATCACACCAATAAGCATGGCAGGGGATGGCAATCGCATAGCGTAGCTTACCAGTTGCTGCCACACTGCCACTAGGTCTGAAACCTTGTCCAAGTGCTTGACATATGAGTTTTCCGCAGTCCCAGTTTCGATCAAGTTCGGATATCTGCTAAGAGTAAAAACAAGAGCTGTCGCGAGAAAATCTGCATCACGTTCAGTGGGTAAGGCAAATTGCTGGTATATGTCGGACCAGGATTTCTAGCCTCCGTGGCAGTCATGACCAACCAGAAGAATGTCAATGTCCAGTTTGCCTTGGCACCATACCCAATCATAGTACTTCCAAAGCTGATTTCTACATTTCAAGGCTTGGCTAGATGGATGAATCTGTGTGCGCTTGGAGCGAAGTTGACTGGTACCGAGGACAATAAACCGAAGGTACGTACAACATCACTAGAAAACGTAATAAGTATGACAAGATGCACAACGAAAGCTGGGACGTTAAAAACATATGAGTATGCCTCCGTGGAGGTCTTCTTCGTTCTCCATAGACAGACGCGGCTATCTACCTCTCTTTATTGCTGGAGCAAGAACTGCTCTCTTGCCGTTGGTATGGCTTTTTGGTGCCTCGTTGCGAGGACACCATCTTCTCCTCCTGGCGTGACACAAGCATACGTGAAACCCAAACACAGAACAAAACGACCGCAAAGGATCCTGAATCTTGTATGAAGTCTGGAGATGTTAGTCAGCTTTTCGTGTCAGATAATAGCACAACGAGGGAGTATGGCTGTTAGTGCGGACAGCACTGTGCAAGCTTCGAATTATGTGTTTGTGAAGAGAACTTACAATTCAAGAAGAGATCATTCAAAACTAGACACGGGCATGTTAGTACACTGCTCAAACGCTAAGTGAGAGCTTGGTGAATGGGTATGACAGGAGAATAGACAACTTCGCGACTGGTGATAGCGTTGCGAATCTGCCGTCTGGGAGCTAGTGCATGCCCGACCTCGGAACAAGTTTGACGTTCGTCAGTGCACTGCCACTCTTCCAGCAGATGCTTGTTGCACCACTCTTGCTTTCGGGTGCAGATGGGAGTCGATGTCGCGATGAAAAATGAAGACGAAACAATTTACTCACACAGTCTCGAATCTCATTTCGCCTCCTCCAGTTCCACCTTCGGCCTCTCCCTCCTCCTCCTCCACCACTGGCTCCATAGTCCGCCACAACGACGACCCACGTCGAAGTCGACGCTGCGCGATGGCTCCCTGTTCGATGGAGCCAATCGCAGCAACGCCGACACCTGGTCGTCGCTGCCGTGGCAAGATTGTGGTGGCGATCGTACCACCATAATTAGTGGTATGATCGCCAGCCAGCAGTGGAGTTTGGGTCCTGGAACCAGCTTCCAGGTCACGTAACAGGTCACGCGCCTGTTCTCTTCCTCTTCTCTCCTTTCGTTTCCTCTCCTCCTCTTTGACTTGTATAGCATAATTGTACTCACGCTTCAAGTATGTGAAGGTTACCCAAGCTGTAAAACCGACCCCAAAAGCCGCTAGTATAATGTAGAGAGTGAAGAGGAAGATATTGAGGTAGGAGCAATACGGGTTTTCCATGAATTTGCTTGCAGGACATGGGCTCATGGTAGCCATTGGGACGTCGAAATTTGCGGTTGGTATCATGGTGGTAGTTGGGACTTCAGAGATAGTGGTTGGCATAGCCTGACGATTGACGAAGATGTGCTTCATTGTGTGGTAATAGTGGAGAATGTGTATGATGTGGAAAGTGTTGTGAAGGTTAATGGGTGAATTTTGCTGATTGCAGAGGACAATCCAGAGACCAACCCGTAGATAGATTTCTGCGAATGATTCTTTTGAGGAAGCAGATCGAGTGTAGGAGGCTGCAGGTGTTGTAGATCAGTTGCGGTAGCTGTTCGAGAGGCTTGAGCAGTGCTGTGAAATAGCGAACAGGAGTGCAGTTGGTGGCAAGTTACGTAGCAAGTTGTGCAGCAGCAGAGATTCAAGCTGCAGGATTGTAGTGGGTAACGAAAACCGTTGAGGTGGTTGTCGAGGCGAATGGTGTATGTAGCTATTCTAAGACGCATAAAACGCATAAAGTCGACGTCAACGTCTTTGTGCCCAGGCAGCGACGGTGAGCTTTGTCTTTCCTCCACAACCAACAAAGAGACCTTCTCAGCTTCCACAATCATTGTTTCTGGTCTGAATAATCCTGGATGCTTATCAGACAATGAGAAACGCGACGTCAGGTACAGCATAGTGATTCTCACTTCATGCCAAGTGCATCGAATGCTCTGTCGAGCTCCTCACCTTCACGATTGGGAGACATGGCTGGAGCTGTGATCGTCGAATTGGTGTGATCACTGAGAAGGTCTTCAGTGTTCCCTACCACTGTCGGTCTCAATAATTTCTCCTCTCTGTCGAGCCATCCTGGAGCTAGCCTTCGTTTCTCAGCCAGATCCCTCTCCTTGATTCCATCCTCCCAATCCTGGATACTCTTCCGAGCCTCTCTGGCTGTCGTCGCAATATGGTCTTGCAGCGCTTTACATGACTGCATGATATCTTCTGGATGGGCAGCATGGCCACTTGAAGATATTACATACTTTGGTTTGTCGTTGGTCGGTCCATCTGCCACAATTGAAGGAGGTAAGGATGGTGGTACTGTGCGAAACGAATATGGTAGCGTCACAGCAGCAGGGATCTGGACGAAGGGCGATATGGTCAGTGGAACTTGTGCTAACAGTGGATGAGGTTTGTGTGTGTCCAGCATTATTACTATAACATTTCAACAGTGGTAGACATGGAAGAGACGGATAAAGTTGGACAGGGTCGACACCTGTGGCTGACCCCGATGCTATACGATTGTGGAAGGTTAGCCGATCCGCACGTGCGTGTGGCGTCAGCCTTAAACCTGCGATATTCTGGCGCTGGCCGCCCCACCACAAAGGCACACCAAGAGTCAACATCTGACAGCTGAATGGCTGTCTTCTGCCCACATCTTGGTTAGTTCTCGTCACGGACCAGAGTGGGTGCTGAGCTGCAACTTCGGCTGTAAGTACAACCAAAATATATACTGGTCGCCTCATCACCGGTCGCGCACTTCAATTGTCACACAAAAGACCATCATTGACTAACTTCACACTGTAGTTTGTTTGACACGAGCTTTCGTCCGTTTACAGCAGGTAAAAGACCAGCCAGACAATTCCCTGAAGTGCGATTATCGTGTGGCCACTGTCAGATCAAAGAGGAGGCTTACATACAATTTCGAGATACCTTCACCGTTCTCAGTGACACGCCGGATATCACCATTTCAACTCACCGACAACTAACTGCGCCTGGGGCGCTCTTCTTTTCTCAGGATGGACACTACCATAACCCATGCGGTTACTAACCGAAAGCCTGTTCCTGAGATTGACTTTACCCTTCATACTATGGAGGATGGGACGCAGGTCAGCACACAAGAGAGAGTCTGCAAGGGTATGTCAAATTAGTGTCTCAAGTATATTTCGTCCCTTTCTAACAGAAGGCAGATGTACGAGCACCAGCTATGAAGGTGCCAACTGACGAAGAGTTCTATTCACCGCAAGACCGTGGAAAGCCTAATCTCGCATTTCTCAGGCAACATTTCTATCGTGAAGGCCGACTGACAGAAGAACAAGCGCTATTTATCATACACGAAGGTACCAAGCTACTCAAATCAGAGCCGAATTTGTTAGAGATGGATGCACCCATCACAGTTTGCGGTGATGTCCACGGACAATATTTCGACTTGATGAAATTGTTCGAAGTAGGTGGTGACCCAGCAGAGACAAGATACTTATTCTTGGGTGACTATGTGGATCGAGGATATTTCAGTATTGAGTGTGTGTTATACTTGTGGTCGCTCAAGATATGGTACCCGAACACCCTGTGGCTGCTACGAGGCAATCACGAATGCCGCCATTTGACCGACTACTTCACCTTCAAGCTTGAGTGCAAACACAAATATTCAGAACAGATCTACGATGCTTGCATGGACTCTTTCTGTGCTCTTCCACTGGCTGCTGTGATGAACAAGCAATTCTTGTGCATTCACGGAGGCCTCAGTCCCGAATTACATACATTAGACGACATCAAGAACATTGATCGATTCCGAGAGCCTCCCACTCATGGTCTTATGTGCGATATTCTATGGGCAGATCCGCTTGAGGAGTTCGGTCAGGAGAAGACTGGAGAATTCTTTGTGCACAATCATGTTCGAGGTTGCTCTTACTTCTTCTCTTACCCGGCTGCTTGCAACTTTCTTGAGAAGAACAACCTCCTCTCCGTCATCCGAGCACACGAAGCACAAGACGCCGGTTACCGGATGTATAGAAAGACACGAACCACAGGCTTTCCTAGTGTTATGACTATCTTCTCTGCACCAAACTACCTTGATGTGTACAACAACAAAGCTGCCGTGTTGAAGTACGAGAATAATGTCATGAACATCCGCCAGTTCAACTGCACACCTCACCCGTACTGGCTACCGAATTTCATGGATGTCTTCACCTGGTCGCTGCCGTTTGTTGGAGAGAAGATTACAGACATGCTCATTGCTATTCTAAACACATGCTCCAAAGAGGAACTTGAGGATGAAACACCATTGTCTGGACCGGCATCACCAGCATTGTCGGATAACGAGTCTACTGAAGCCAAGCGAAGAGCTATTAAGAACAAGATCCTTGCTATTGGTCGATTGTCTCGAGTATTCCAGGTATTACGAGAAGAGTCGGAGCGAGTTACTGAGCTCAAGACTGCTTCCGGTGGAAGACTTCCAGCGGGCACTCTTATGCTCGGCGCCGAAGGTATCAAGCAAGCCATCCACAACTTTGAAGATGCACGAAAGGTTGATCTACAAAATGAACGCCTCCCACCATCAGCTCAAGAGATTGAGAAGCGAAGTGCCGAAGATAGGAAGAGAGCATTGGAGAAAGCTGCAGCCGAGGCCGAGAATGATCAGGTCTTGCAGGGTGTGGCCCGACGAATTAGTTTGTAAGTCTTCCCTGCGTCCCCTTACTCTGTCTTCAGCTACTGACATGGCGCCTTCTAGTGGATCCCGCAACCCGAGAGGATCCAGACGTACCCCGGAGTGAGGAGCTCAAGAAAGTTCGTCTCGTCCATTGCGTCGGCAACGCAGAGTGCTTCTACCACACCGTTACTATCCTTTCTTTTTTACACCACCAACCTTTGAGCAGATTAATGGCATTGACTTGGAGGGCGACGACGGTGGAGATGATACTGACAGCAACTACTTGTGCATGGCACCCTCAGCTACCATGGTCAGTCAGTTCAAGGAGACAGATGGAGCGCGATGCACTGGATTGAAACGTGTAACAGCTGTAAAGAACCAGCTATCAGAGATGGGTAACGAGAACCGAGTGCTTCATGACTGGGTGATTGTGGAGGCATCCATGCTGGGATGAATCACAGGAGCCAATGAATTGGTTGCAAAGACACAAGTTTGACACGAGCTTGGCTTGAGCTTTGACACCAGCAATGCGGAAAGTGGATTGTCTGCCTGACCTGCCTGGACACTTACGTATGCGCCAGGCATTGAGGTTTCAGCGTACATGCAATCATACTAGTAACTGGTTGTGGATGAATGGTGGCGAAGAGCCACAATACAAAACATGATGCAAATCTTTCATTGCTCGTTCTTTCCAATTGTGCAACTGTATCGTCTTTACTGCGTCTGGTTTATTTATCATTGCTTCCTCCGTCTTTACCATCAAACGTTTCTTCGTTCCTCAGATTTGTGCACGAGCGTCCTGGTCTCAATGAACTACAGGACTGATTTTCAAGAGCTAATGTTGCGATTATCGATGATAAAACTACCTACCTTAGGTAGGCACCAAGACAGGGACAACCGTGTCCCTGATGGTCTATGATGGGTTGCTGTCAGTACATGTATGATAGTCTCTGCTCAGAGGTACTATTACACTTGACAGTACATGCACCCACATCTTCAGCCGTCCAACCATAGACTGTCAATGTTTTGATGTTTGCCACCATTAACCATGCAAAACCACCTTGTGTCTGCCTTTCTTGTGTTCTTCTGACTCGACCCACTCAGCTATGACTCCAAAGTTGGTTGGCAGTCTTTGCTACCTCATCTCCAAGGACTGAGTTGGTTGTCTGAACTGAATTCCAACACAACAACGATGGTTGGTCAAGAGGTCACTTCGATGAAGAAGCTATCTGTGGCAACTGAGCCGAACGAAACCACTTAACGCGCTTACAAGTTCCACGCGTGAGTTGACCAGACAACTTGGCAAATCTAGGAACGGACGTGCCGTTCCGTGTCACCATGGAGCTCCTGAAGCTCCAATGACTGCCTCTCTTCTACTCCTGCGCATGTCATCGTCGCAACCCTCACTTTGAGATCAAAAAATTGGTCCACAGATCATATCAAAGTTATTGTGAAGTTCGAGTCTGCTGTACTGTTTTCCAGCGTCGTTTGTTAGCGTTGAAAAGTATTTGGGGGTTCTTACTGGCGTTGTTGAGCACTTACTGCGGGCGAGACCAGAAGCGATTGCGCTCGATATGGGCTTTGGTGTATATTTGCTTTGGTAAGGCTGAACAACAGCCCTAGGCAATAATGACAAAATTGACCTTAGGCAGATCCGTCGTGCTTTCTCATAGGCGTCGTCAGTTCGCACCACGAAACGGTAATGCATTGTGCACTATCCGAGGGTTCAAATCGCCATGCCAACACTCGAAACACCTCATAGAGCAAGCGAAAAGATTGATCAGGTCATTGATCGCCTCAACGCAAAATGGAACCTTCAAATACCTCGTCTACATGGCAATGAAGCAGAAAAGGGTGGGAGAGGACATGAACTTAGCAGGAAATGTTTCTCGAGGATCCGAGTTTTGTGCTGGAAGGGTACTGTCGACATAGCCAGTATCATGGACGACTTCGACGAGGTTGCAGCGCAGAAGCACAGCGAATGGGTCTGTGAGTACTATCCTTCCACCGAAGCGACTTGTAGATGGAGACGAACGCCGTGCAGGCACTATACTAATTCGCCCGTTTGCAGTCAAACCTTCACAGCAGCCCGGGACCTTGCCACGTGTGACCAAGTCATGGCTGATGCGAGATGCCATTTCAAGGTCTCGAGACTTCTCTCCACAAGAGCGGTCAATGCTTCACAAGATCTTGTATGATCTTTTGGATGAAGAGTTCAAACTAATCAGCGAATCCGATTCCTATTCCAGGACTTCTTTCGCTACTACAACGTCGACTACAACCACAGCTGCAACCTCTGCACACACCAGTTTTACAAGTAGCAGATCAACATCGAAAACGTCATTTGCAACAGCTCCGGACGGGCACGAAGGTAACACAATAACTCAGTACGCCAAGGCCACGATGTCAAAGAAGAAGGCTCCAGTACGCCCTCTATCGCCTAAGAAGCGAGAAGCGGCTGCTGCGCCAGTACCAACCATGGTTAGTATTATTGTCAGATTGATGATTTGATGTTCACGGTTCTAGCAGAGCGCCAAGAGAGCAAAGATAAACCCATCCTGTCCTCACCAAACGTCAAAGTTATCGAAAGGCGGGCAACAGTTGAATATTTACCAGTCGTTCGGTAGACGATCAGATCATACAATACAACGGCACAGCTCTCCTCCTCGCGCAAATTTACAACGCAGTTTCGAGACTGTAGACTCGGGAGACCTCAACAACACTTTCTCAGATAACGGGGACGAAGAGTTGAGTTCCAACAACACTTCACTACTTACTACCGAAGACGTCAAAGATAATAGTAGAGAATCCCATTTCTCCGGCGGTACACAGCTAGAAAATGTCCTGCTCGAGTCATTTGAAGGCCGAAAATTGATGGAGGATAGCCACACTACTGTCCGCCGTCGACCCCAAGAATTGCTTGTGGAACTCCCGCATAATGGACCTTTCCGAGCAGTAAATAGACAACTCCCCGAACACTTACCATATTGGTTAGTGTTTGAATTCTACCGAGTTAGTCAGCATTTCGGCATTGATGTTGGCTTTCTTTACCACAAGATGAGCACGACCTGCGATGTTCATCAATTGACCTTCGACACTTTTTGGCAAGCGGTAATAACTCTTTGCAACAACGAAAAGCCCCTTCCATATCCTCAGCGCTCCGATTTGAAAGATTGGACAACACGAGAAAATGCTTACGCAGATAATACCTCAGGAACGTCAGTGTCATTGTCAGGCAATCTTGTGTTCTCCCGAGATCTCACCAAGCAGATATTTGACTTCAAACTAAACCCTGTCAACAACGATAAATCTTGTCGGTTCCACCGCAACTTCGGTGCAGATCGCTTTCTCGTACTGGATGTGCCATATTTCGAGGAGCAGTCACTCCTGCCCAAAGTAAAAGAACTGTTCAAAGGAGAAAGTCTGCATGATCAGATGTTCCACTGGTTGGCAACATCCAACCATCATATTGCAGGTAGAACATGGAAGATGTTCTTCGCCGAGCCAAAAGATCAGAGCAAAAAAAAGCGGAAGGAAGAAGGTATGAGGCAAAGGATCCACCTCTTTGCTGTAGACGGATTCGATTTCGCATTCTCAAAACTATCGCCAATCTCGCTAGAGAATTTCCTCAACTGGCACCTGACATTCGTAGACAATAGAAGTTCAACAGATCTGAAGCTTTTCGCCCGGATACAACTGGGATTATCTAAGACAAAACCCACTCTGACACTCGAACCACACGAATTCATTCACGTGGTCGACACAAAGGCTCGAAAGCTTGATGGGAGTGAAGTTGGTGGTGGTACTATCATGACAGATGGTTGTGCTCTTATTTCCTATAAATTTGCACTGGCTGTTTGGCAACGATATGGTAAAGACACAGATCTCCCGAGCACATTCCAAGGTCGCATCAGTGGAGCAAAAGGTCTGTGGATTGTCGACTACAACAACACTCATCCCGATGTGAGTGATAGGGGATGGTGGATTGAAGTTGCTGATTCTCAACTCAAAATCAAACCACATCCATGCCAGCGTGTCGATGCTGATGAAACTCAGAGGACTTTCGAGATTGTAAAGACTTCCAGCCCATGCTCTCCTGGAAGTCTCAATATCCAACTAATAACAATTTTAGAGGCCAACGGCGTGTCGCGATTGCCTCTCGCTGCCGCTGCACGAAATGAATTTGCCGAGTACCGACGGTCTTTCAATGAGGCTATGGGGAGCGTGACAGCGTTACGCACATGGTTGCAGGTATACCATAATACTTCTCGATCTACCGGAGGGGCGACTTGGTCAAGAGGAATGCCTGATGGACGAGCAGAAGAACTCGCGTTGATGCTTGAAAGTGGCTTTCACCCTCGGAAATGCGAATACATGACAAAACGGCTGAAGGATTTGATCAAAATTGGCTTGACTGCATATGTCGACAAACTGAAGATTGAATTGCCGCACTCCACCAACACTTTCTGTATCCCGGACCCGCTTGGAGTACTGAAGCCAGGAGAGGTTCAGCTAAACTTTTCACAACCCTGGAGGCACCCAGTGAGTGGGTTTTCCGAAATGCATTTCGACGACTTGAAGGTGCTCGTGGCTCGTAATCCCGCACACCTCCGGTCCGATATCCAGGCTGTACAGTTCAGATTTTATCCCGAGCTTCGACATCTGAAAGACGTGATGATCTTCTCGACCCAAGGTGATTTTCCCTTAGCAGGAAAGCTGTCCGGTGGTGACTACGATGGTGATACTGTGACAGCGATTTGGGATCCTGCATTCACCACCACCTTCCATAACGAAGAAGTGCCTAAGCTACCTTCAAAATTGACCTGCGGTATTGTATCGGAGAACCAGCATGTTGGCGAGATTTTCACGGGCATCACGCCTTCGGCAGATCAGGCCAATTCGTTCATTCGGAAATGCTGCTCCTTCAATGGTAGGACAAACAAGCTTGGAGATGTCACCTCTGTTTTTGAACGATTGGTCTATGCAAGCCCGAAGAATCTCGACACGATAGACGCCATGAAGCTAGCCGCCCTAGCAGGCTATTTGGTCGACAGCTCGAAACAAGGCGATTTCTTCGACAATATCACGTGGAACAAAATGAAATCCTCCATTGAAAAGCAGTACAAACCTCTTGAGAAGCCAGCGTTCAGGGATGACGACCCAAAGCCTCGTCGTTACAAGAAGCGGTGCTACAATGTCATCGACCATCTAAAGTTTGACGTGGCAGAAAGTGAAAAGGAAGACATGCTTGCAGAATACAACAAAACTTGGGCTCTAAAGCCAACTTACGACGACGACTTGAAACAATTATGTGATCACGAATGGGATAGAGCATCGCGTTTGCCGAGTTCTGAGCGAATTACTCTTGAGGCCGTGCTCAAAGACCTGCGACGACAAATGGAAAGTCTTCGCCAAAATTGGAAGGACGGGTGTGGCACGGATGAGAATGCTAACACGAGTGACGAGTTTTTGAAGTTGGTAAACAAGCTTTATGAACGATTGAATTCGATAGAGCCACTCGACGTTGATTGTGACGTTCGTCGGGAGTTTGTCAGAGATGGTGGTGGCAAAGGCACTAGGTGGTCGCTGTTGCGAGCCTCGTGCTTGTACTATACGCTGCCGGCATATTTGATTATGCCTTGGAAGATTGCAGGTGACGAGCTGTGTCGAATGAAAGCTCGGAAACATGCTGGACGCACACGTGAAGTCATACAACAAGTACACGAATTAATGAAGATCGACACGAAAAAGCAACGTCGATTTGCTGATACAGAGGAGAATGAAGTTGTGGTTAATGAGGATATTGTATGAGGCTGCACGACCTGACTGTTAGTGCTGAAGAAGTACCTACAGCTCGAGCTACATGACTTGTTTGACCATGTTGATGACTGATGACAGATTTTTGATTGGTTTTGTGGAACAGAGATACCCTTACAGTTGGGAGTGTTAATGATAACGGGATATTTGGACATGGACGGCAAAAGTGTCGGGCGTTAAAAGAAGGATCAGTTCGAGATCGGCTCGTGCATTGTTCACAATTTCAAGATTTCATCCCTTGGATCCACTCTTTGGATACCACATTCTTCATCTGCCACCAGCTAACATTTCCATGTGAATCCCTGCACGCACAGATCGAGTCAAGGATCGAAAGACTTGGTTCGAGCGATTTCTCTATGAAAGTTTTTCTCACCATGACTTACAGATATCGCAACCACGACGACATCATCGACGACTGCGGCAACCACAGCAACCACACGTAGCGATGGCGACGAGCTTCTGCACTGCGATATCGACATTCATCAACCTCTGGCTAATTGGCTTATTAGCTCTTGCAGTTGCGGCTTCTGCTATCTTTCTGTTCGTTCTAGGTGCGGTCGACTCGACAACCGCCTTACCAGTTGCATTTTCCCTCATATGTGTATGCGAGACGTCTATTGGTGAATCTCCATCATCGATCGGTACTAACAATTCCTGCAGGTCGCATTATCATGGACCTATCTCATTCTACAATCTGTCATCACCTTCCATACCAAGAACAGGCGGTCCAACTATCAGCTCTCAAAGTCGCGTCTGATTACCGCGTGCATACACCTTCCTCGCGTGTTGATCGTGGCCTGGGTGGCCGCGGCGACTGCCGGTCTGGTGGTAGCCCTGCGACAGCCATCCTGTGCGAAAAGTGATGTTAGAAATGATACGCAAGCTTGGCAAGCAGGGTTTGCATGTTGGGACTTCAGAGTACTTGCAAGCTTGAATGTGGTGATGGTGTATGTGCTCTCCTGAATTCTATTATCTTGCACCAACTGACAATTTAACAGTATCCTGTCTTTATCGATGTTCTGCCTACTCGAAAGTAATGGTCGTTATATGCCTCATGGTCTTTTTCATTTTGAGCATACAACCTCCACCCGACAAGTTCGACGGAGGACTCTACTAGAATCAGTATATGGAGCTACTGATGACGATCACAATAGATCAACCCGACAATCCTTTGAGATATTCAATGATTCAACTACAATCAACACCGAAGATGGAATGAGCATCGTTCAATCACTCAATCAATCGGAGCAAGAAAAACGCTTAACTGGATTACACAGTACAATATCTCCCTCACCAACTTACCGTACCATTGATACTAGTGCTGGACCTTACGATAGTACTCACAATCTCAATGCTAACCTCTCAGCCCTTAATGAGGTATCGAACCTCGACTTAACAAGCCTGGACGGCAGTGCACCTAGCACCTTCCTTAGCAGGCCAACCACAGCCGCCACAACAACGCCCCTGCGCATCTTCACGCAAGCCCAACTTCACAGTCGACCAATGTCCGACATCCCAAACCTTCCCACAACCTACAAGCTCATATAAAAGAACTCCAAGACCTACGCAACGGCACGATCAGAACAATTGATACATCAACTCCATCAACTACCCCGACCACCATAGCACCAGGTCTTACAGTCCAAACCCGTCGTCAAGCGCTAGGCGAAATCACAAACACCACCTCAACCCCATTCAAATCAAGTTGTGCCCTACCACTCCAACACTCAACCACCGTAACAACCCTCACAAAAGCCCACCACAGACACTCCTCATCCACAACAACTTTCCCCCACGACTTCACACCACGACCAGAAAGTACCGCACTACGACCATACTCCGTCGACCGCAACGGTTGGCGGAAATCGACTTACTCAGCCATACGCATCGAACATTCAGCCCCAGCATGGTGTCCGAACAGCCTAGTCCAGCAACCACTCAGCGCAGATCCGGCTATAAAACGCCTCACTGAAGCGCGGGAGTGGATGCAACGAGACAGTATGAGAAGACAATTGAGCTGCTTTGACTTCGACTTCGCCAACAACACGACAAAGCCCATGATCTCACCCGCTCGTAACAACACTACCCACAACACACCAAACACTCAAAGGGACAAAGCAATACTCCCACAACCCACCACAATCAACGAAAAAGAGAACATTCCCCTCCCCCTCCCCCTCTCACTCTCACCTTCCATCCATCGCCAACATACCGCAGCACCCACTATCCACGACCCCAATATCAACACCAACAGAACCAGAATCCAGCGCGTAGGAACAGGACTAAGCATCATGCCTAGAATCCCGCCCCCTGATATTCCGCATCGCGCGCCAGGACACGGTGTTGCACGGAGGAGGGGAGGAGCATGGCAGGGAGCGTTAAGGGTGAGAATGGCAGGGGTGGAAATGGTGATGGGAGAGTCAGGGGCAGGAGTACAAGTGTGAAGGACGGTGGGAGGGGGAGGGGCTGCCTCGATAATCATTATGAGAGCGGTGATGGTGATGGATAGTGCTTGGACAGTGAATGCACGTCGAATGGGACTGCATGGTCAGGTATGGTACCTGTCTTTGGTCAGCAGCTGGTTTGACAGGATTTGAAAGGGTCCTGGACACGTTAACCTCTTGACTTTCAATGGGAGCGGGCGTTTAAAGCAAGCAACAAATACACTAGAGAAATCCAGCGTCTAAGTCAGGATAAATCTTAGGTCCTCATCAATTGCCGACATCAAATGGATTGATTACTTATGTAGTTCATGGTCTGTACCCAGTCATGTATCCATGTCGAGCGCTCTTCATGTGCTATTCACTTCAGAACTCACATCAAACTATACCACAGCATAGCATAGCATAGCATAGAATAAATCTCTTCTGCTGTCTCTGAGACTGGATACATGTATCTTCGTTATCATCCATCACTAATCCGAAACTCCGTCGCTAAAGTATGTACATAATCACCGCACGTTTGTCCATAGCGTACCCGTGGTAGACAAAATACATGATTTGCTCCTTGAATGTCGTGCGTAAGGATCCCTTACTTGCGTGGTCGATTGCTCTGACGCTTCAACTACCTTACTTAGAACAATCTGGTCCGGTGCATTCAATAACATCACTCTACCTACTGTCTTCCAGTACTCGTTCTCAGGCATTGGGTGTCCTCCCAACATCTGTTCCCATGTTCACCTTCTTGCTCTTTCGACCGAAGCCTGATGCAGCATTCTAATCACCATCTTTCCCTTTAACCTCCTCCACCTTCCCCTTGCCTACTTCAGCCCAATTCGTACTCAGCGCTGTCCCATTACTTTCCTGGAAACTCTTCATCATAGCACGGCGTGTGTCGTCGTCGGCGCCTTTGTACAGTTTCTTGAAGAAGCCGTCTACTGCGTCGCCTGTGTCACTTTCGTAGGTGTCTGATGCGTCGTCTTCTGGTTCGGAGTCGTCGTCTTGAGCTGATTTTGATTTTGGTTTTGATTTGGGCTTTTTGGCGGTGAGGTCGGCGGCGAGTTTGTCCCAGTTTTTGGGGCCGTTGCGGGAGGAGGTTGGGTAGGAGGGGGCTGTAGGTTGAGGACCAACGGTGGGTTGAGAGGGAGTGGAATGGGAGGAGGGTGTTGATGTTGAGTGTAATGCGGTTAGGATGGCTTGTTTGGTGGGATCATTGCTTGATGGTGCTGGTGTGTCCTTTTTTAGGGGAGTGGAGCCTTCTATGTTCGCCCACTTTTGACCTGCTACGGATTTGGTGAGAGTGAGTTCGATTTTGGTGGACATTACGGCGTACTTCGACTTGGACGGGTCGATGAGAGCGAATAGTGGGTCGAGAGTGAATGTGAACGTAGATGAGTTGTCGGATGGGTGCGGAAAGGAAACGGAGATGTTGTCTTCCTCGAGCTCGACTTCAGCTGATTCCTTCTTAACGCCTTTCGCATAGAGTGTTATTATGACGGAGGCATTGTTCTGATACCATTCGTGACGAATCTTCTGAGGAGGTACAGTGGTCGTCGGGGCTGCAGGTGTGGTAGATGTGCTATTAGCTTGATCGACAGGCGCTTGCTCGGCTGTAGAGGTATCGGTCATGTCAGCGTCTTGCTGTTCGCCATCAAGCTTGAAGGTACCGTCAGTCCTTAGCTGACTCTGTAATAAGGCTTTCATGGCTTTCTCGTCTGGTAAGGACTCAGTCGGATATTCCTTTATGGTTATCTCCTGCGAACCAGTCTTCAGTTTGTTCTCGATCTTGGTAGACCACATATTGTGTTCCATCTCTTGAGGTTTAGAGTCCTTCGGCCGCCATCTCTTCATGCTATCCAGAACGAACTTTGCATCGGCATATCGACCTAGGTTGTATAGTGAAACCACTCTTCGCTGTTGCGCTGCCTGTATTTTGTCACGCTTTCCTCGATTCTGCCCGCACAACACAGCGTAGTCGGCATCTTGAAGAGCTAAATCGTGTCTCGGAGGCTTAAGCCTGGAGAAGGCGGTTGATCGTTGTGTGAAATAGTCGGGCGAAGTTGGGTGTTCAATGAGTGCTTTGGTGTATGCTTCTACTGCTGTGACAGTATCTGAAGCAGCTAGAGCAGATGCGCCTCGTTTAGCGTGTTCCATGTTCGGTACTGTATCTCTGTGTTATGCGAGACAGGAAGTCAAGAAATCTGTATTAGAAGGAGACAAGGTTGGTTAGTTTAATGTGCTTTTACTGCAGGGCTGCTGTCAGGCACAGTAAGCTGCAGTATCTCAATCACTTTCTAGAACTTGCTGCGGGGAAGAATTCGATGTAAAGATTACTATGGGCGTTTGCTAGATCATGCTTCACACGGCCTGCATGTCATTAGCAGTGGCAGATCAACAGTTCGCCTCACATATTCAAATGCACTCAGTCGGATGGTGTGCCATCACAATTCAATAGACTAACGTAGTAGGCTCTGCAATAGAGTTGTTTGACATTGAATGCGATATGTTTAGGATGAAAAAGTAACTCGAAGCAGTTGGGTACCACTTTAGCGATCCCGATTTGGAGACGAAAAACCTCTATTGCTTGCTACCTCAAACTGTGACATCCCCGAGCACATTTTCCTGTATTTGATCTTGCTCTCCCACAATCATGATAGTACAAGCATTTTAACCATTCAAACTTTAATTCTAAACGAGTTCACTGTCATGGCAAGACCCTTGGATGGAAAAGTGGTATTAATTACAGGTGCTGCCTCAGGTATCGGTAGAGCAGCAGCCATCAAGCTCGCGAAGCTGGGAGCTTCTCTTGCCCTGACCGATATCAACGAAGCCGGCCTCAATGAGACCGCTGAATTATCAGATCCTGCTCCAGTCATCACCGCCGAGCTCGACGTATCGAATGAAGCACAATGTAATTTAGTTGTCAACGAAACCGTCCAGTATTTCAAGCGTCTCGACCATGTTTTCAACTGTGCTGGGATCAACCCCACAGCATATCCCATCCTCGACCTACCTCAGGGATACTTCGATAAGCTGATCGATGTGAACCTGAAAGGGACCTTCAATGTGACAAGAGCAGCACTTCCACATCTCAAGGAACATGCAGGTTGTACATTCGTCAACGTAAGTTCGATTCTTGGTCAGAGACCAAGCAAAGAAATGGCCACCTACTGTGCAACAAAGTATGCTATCATCGGCTTCTCGAAAAGTATGGCTTTAGAGCTTGGTCCCAAGGGTATTAGAGTCAATGTCGTGGCTCCGGGCAATATCCGCACCCCTACCAACGCAAGTGTGCTGGCTGGTCCCGAAGCAGTCAAGGCTAGCGAAGCTGCTGCAAGTCTTGGCAGGATGGGTGTGCCTGAAGACGTAGCTGATGTGGTTGCCTTCCTGATGACGGATGAAGCAAGATATATGAATGGTAGTGTCGTAGAGATCAATGGGGGAGTTAACGTCTGAGCAATTTTCGCCTTTTGGAAAGAACACTCGAAACTTCATCTTGATGCATTTTCTTCCTAACAGCAGCATTTGTTGAAGATGTTGCCGTGGCGTTCATATGCTTAGGACGTTGCTGAGAGGGTAGTAAAGCGTTCCATGGTAAGTCATCTCAGTCCACTAACGTGGAGTATCGAGAAGTCTAGTCGCACTCGGCTGCTCTGAGCTGAGGAGCGTCATGGTTGGTTGCAGTCTTGATTTTCGACAATCAACTCCAACGACAGTGTTGAGGAGGTCGCACGACATCATGGAATCAGTAGTCAAAAACGAAATGAGCAGATCCAAATGGTCGGGACTCAGATACATGGTCAGCCAACCAGAATGCGGACCACGAGAAGGTTCCACATATGAGGACCTGTATCTTGGAAGCAGGTCCTCCTTGCCGATGGTATATATATCTTCCTCTTGCTTTCCAGCATCAGGTTGATGTTCTACCTGTCTATGAAGTGCTCATGGAAGTTCAATGTACAAGAACCTACCGCCAAACAGACCTCACCTGGAAGAATTTACACATACCTACACCACGAACTTTTTGTCCAGATCAATCAACAGACTACATAACATGAGTATTCAGAAAGGTTCTGACGAGGAGAATGTCCACGAGAAAGCGTTTCCTTTCCTTGACCTGCCTCAAGAACTTCGCGATGAAGTCTATAAATACTTTGTTGCAATTACGTATTCCAGAGAAAACGCTGCTTGTGAGGCTAGCAATGATAACTTGAATTTGAACAAATTCAATTTCGATATCAGAATCCTACATGTCTGTAAGCAGATGCGAGACGAGGGCTTGAAATGCATGAAGAACAAGAACGACTGGTTTCTAATCGCAGCTCCGAGCAATAAGCTCATAGAACTCCAAACAGTACTTTCCGAACAAATAACACTACCCCAACCTTTCTCAAGACATGAACAACTAGCGTTCATCGACTCTGCTAACCTCACTCTGAACTTCCTGCAAAGTTTTGGGGATAGAAACCTACAAGGAGGAGTCGATATAGGTCACCAAATGCTCTTTGCTTACGACAAGGGCTCATATCAGAATTTTGTGCGCCGCCTGATAAGCAGTAGACTAGCAAACTTTACAAGCCTCGACATTGTCCTCAACCCCAAAAATGTCGGGGCGAAGCTCGACGCAATCATCGAGGATCGTGTGCTACCTTTAGTTTTTCTCAGAGATTTGCACAGTGTGACCTCCTACTTAACAGGACACTATGCTTCGTTGCTCACCATGATGGCTAAGAGAATGACAAATTGAGCTTAAGCTCTCCCGACCTCGTGGAGCGCCTGTTGGCATTGAAAGAGGAAGCATGTCATTTCTCCCAGTCCGGACACTTCACCTGCGCTCTAGACTTGCTTACTGCAAGCACGGTAGTTGCTCACGAATGTTTCATGCAACTCACACAATCGAGCTATCCGTATGGCACACCACGGAACCTTGCCCTTCGGTCATTATATGTCGACGTCTGCATCGAGATTGCTCGAGTCAGAAATGCGATTATGGCGCAGAAGTTCGCGGTCCTCAAGCGATGGACACCAGTTATGTGGCAACACGCTTGGATTGCAATTGACCATGCGAAGAATGCCCTTGCTCAGCTTAGTGCAACCCAGGCGCAGCGTTGCAAGGCTCACTTCCAAGTCGGTCAGTCTTACGTGAATCTCATGAAATGTTACCGTTTCGAAGGGCGTCCAAAACTCGACTGGAGCTACAATTCGGTGTTGCTTAATCCGCATGATAACAGTCTTGACTCGCTTACCGACGACGCTACGCGTCACTTTGTCTGGTCTATGCAGGC
>Ga0068631_100124_pt1 | contig 27149 bp, 22 predicted proteins | sample InSIn5gowninarea_2_FD_77434 | JGI IMG/M metagenome (GOLD analysis project Ga0068631, IMG submission 77434) | Clean room microbial communities from NASA Spacecraft Assembly Facility at Jet Propulsion Laboratory, Pasadena, California, USA -... ...
CTCTGAGGAGCTCTGAGAGGTAGACTCAAAGCTGCTAGCACTTTGAATTGTGGATCTCATATCGCTTGTCAAGGCTGTCTCGCTGGAAGATGCGGATTGGCTTGCGACGAATGCATCGCTAGTAGCAGACGCAGATACACTTGCAGGAACGCTGTTGCTTGAGACGGCCACATTGTTGTTCACATCGGTACTTGAGGTAGACACATAGTTCAAAGGTACCCAAGAACACTGCGATGGAACAGTAGGGGCAAAGTAGAGCTTGCCATCGTTGTTGCAAGTCATGGCCTGTTGGGAGACATTGTTGGATTGACACTCCAATGATCCTGAGCGAGCGTTCTGAGAGCATGTGATATAGGTATGTGAATCGATCACAGTGCTGAAGTAGACAAGCTCAGGCACGTCACTGGGACCTCTGTTAGCGGCGTACACATTGCTCAAGCCCCACTCGACGAGATAACCGGTATCAGGATCGATGTAGAACTGTGTAGCAGATCCTTGGCCAGATACGTAGCTAGCTACACCGTCCTGGCCTTGAGATACGGCAACAAATTCATTTCCGGCATCTCTGATGTAGAATGGAATAGGGGCGAGAGTAGCGCTAGCAGAGGCCGAGGCAGGGCTCGAAGAGATCTCGCTGCTTTGCGTGACAGTATTGCTTGCGACATCAGGTATATCACTAGACATATCGGTGGAGGAGTAGGAAAACGCAGAGGTCGACTCAATTCCAGTGTCATCTTGCGAGACAGGGACACTAGCAGAGCTGCTCGGGACGAGCGAGGGCGCTGCTGCATCTTCGCTCGAGATCTGACTCAAAGCAGTGTCAGTCGCAGACGAAGTTGTCTCGATGTCGGTACTAGTAAGCGAAATCGTGGCTGAGGGGCTTTGCGATTCAACAGTAGTGACTGCGTTATTCGATGCAGGAGTAGTGAAGGACTGGGTTGAGAAGGCCTCCTCGCTACGCGAAATGGCGGATGTCGTGAGACTACCGGTACTTGACTCGTTAGAAGTGGAAGAAACACCCTCATCGATGGAAGACGAGACTTGCTCGGTCTTCGGGCTCGTGGAAAGTCTCAGAACAACAGTTTGCCTTGGATTGGAAGACGAAACGACGGGCGTGCTTGCGGCAGAATCAGCAGAAGCGCTCAAAGTAGCTCTCGATGAGGATCCGGAATTCTCAGTTGAACCAACTTGGCCGCTTGCTGAGTTGGACCCAGTAGAAGATGAGTCCGGACCCATGGGGCCGATGTTTAGGTACTGACTGGAGCCTTGAGTTTCCATGTAGAACCCAGAGTAGGTAATACCAGTCTGCTGGTAGGAACAAGACAATGTATCGTCGAAGTTGACCGTACAAGTAATGGGCACGTAACCAGAAGTTGTCTGTTCTCCAGAAGTGGCGAGCAAGATGTTGTTTCCATGTCCCGGCCATGTAACCAACATGTTTGAAGTTTCGCCATCGTAGACATACCCAGAGGTCGAGTCAAAGGTGTAGTTGCGAATGGTGTACGTGCCGTCAGCCATGTTGAAACCCACGAAGCCAGAGTTGTTCTCAGTCTCAAGACTAGTCTCATCGGCAGACGACGAAGAATTGGTTGCGTAGAGGTAGAAACGAGCAGGCACATCAGTAGCAGCCGTAGGATCGGTCACAGATACGGTAGATGATACTGTCTCAGATGAAGTCGGCATAGTACTTTGATTGCCATTGGACGAGTCGTCGCTAGAGTTTGCACCAGCGGAGGTCTCTCCTGAGCCGTTTTCGCCATCTGAGCCTGAAGGACTGCCGTCGTTGGAGTCGTCGTCGTCTCCAAAGCCAATGGTAGTGCTTCCCGAGTCTGGGGTGATTGGCTCAGTGGTCTGGGAGGCAGCGACTGGCGAGGTGGCAGAAATCGATTCGGGTTCAACCGTCTGAGAAGCATCGGCAGAAGAGACTACTGTAGACTGCGAAGTATCAGTAGAGACTGCATCAGATGCAGAGCTACTGGCGGCGGTCTGTTCAGAGGCGTTCTCATCGTCGGACTCATCATCATCGATGCCAATATCGGTGTTTCCTGAGCTTGAAGGGCTTGCCTCGGCTGATTGGGCACCAGTCACTGATGGTGTGGCAGAAACAGATCCCGAATCAGCAGTCTGAGAGGCATCAACGGATTGAACAGCAGATGTTGCAGAGGCATCGGTAATTATGATGTCTGAGCTAGAAACTGTAATTTGGGTACCCGAGCTGGACGACTCAACGTCTGCAGGAGTAGACATTGCGGTCTGCGACGTGGAGGAGACGTCGACTGTGATAGAAGACGAGGTGGCGTCAACAGCGCCGATAGTCGATGCATCAGTAGTAGGTACAGTACTAGCCTTTGAGACCATTGCAGTGGATGCTGGATCTTGAGTGGGTGCAACAATCTGAAGATCAACATCGTGATGCATATGATCGTTCCAACCAGCATACAAGACCCAAGAGCTTGGCTTATCTCCAGCAACAAGGAAGAAGTCAATATCCGTCTTGGTCTGAGCACCGGGTTCGGTGAACTTGCATGACAGGTCATTGTTCGAGTCAAGGCTACAGGGGCCGATGTAAGCGTAGCCAGGGACGTTCTGTTCAGACTGTGTAGAGACAAAATCTGAGAGCATGTCCAGTGTTGATGTACCGTCGTGCTGAACCACTTGGTATTTGCCAGCGGAGTCTACCAACCATCCAGCGCTGTCGACACGCAGTTGCACACTTTCCCAGCCCCAGTTGAAACCAAGGGCTGTACCGTTACTTTGCAGAGCTGTGGTATCGGCAGAGGTGCCTGAGTTTGAAGCATAGACGCCAGGTTCCCGGCTTTGGACGGCGGTAGTCGGGCTGCTGGACGATACGACATCAGAGCTTGTTGTTGGGCTACTGCTCAAGTTTCCATATGACAGAGCATTGCCGGTGCTTGACGGAGAAGCGGCAGCATTGACGTCATCTGTAGACTGCAGCGAAGTCGGTGTAGCAGACGTTGATGCGGAAGTCATCTTACTATCCAGAGCGGATGTCGATCCGGGGGTATTTGCTGAGGTGATTGTCTCAACAGCGGTGCCAGACGAAAACTCTGCCATGACAGAAGTGACCGGTGTCGCCTTGGATGACAGATCAACAGAGCTACTCATCTTGGCAGCGATTGGAGAGGAATCAGCCAAGCTCGTTGAATCTGCATCACTAGCAGAGCGGGTCAATCCGGGAACAGTGGATTGAGAAGTCGAAGCTGAGCTCGACGAAAGTTGACTTGGAGTTGTATCGCTGACAGGAGCAGACTCGGGTGTCTCGGTCGAGGGCGAAGCGGTTGCTGAAGCGATAGACACAGTCGACGGACCATGAATGTCTTGGGTAGAGCTTGTGATGGATGAATCAGACAAACTATGGGTAGACAAGCTAGCTGCTTGGGTGATATCTCCGGTTGATAATGATTGAGAAGATGATGCTCCATAAACATTGGTGCTGGAGACAGTAAGCGAAGATGGTCCACTGAAGAAGCTTCCAGCGGCGGAAGGAGTCGCTGACGATGACGCAGTAAGACCGCCATTGCTCGATGCGGCACTGACAACAGACGAAGCTGCGCTTGACGAAGAACTTGCACTTGAAGCAGGTGCGGCATAGAGTTTGACGTCATCCATGTCGGCATCACTGTTCTGAACGGAAGCAGCGCGCATCACAAGGTAGAAGGCGTTATCGACAGTGACAACGGACATCTGGCTGAGGCTCTGGCCATCCATCTCGGCAGTACAAGCCATGCCAAGTTTAGGGTCGAAAGAACAAGTCAGAGGGACTGAGTCGTCGCTGTCCGCAGTGCTTTCGAAAACGTTGTAGTAGGTCGCAGTACTCTCGGATGTGTCAGGGCTCATGGTGTAACGCTTGGAAACGGACAAAAACGTAGTCGCCGAACAGAACGTGGTTGGTGATGGGATCGAAGGAGAATTGCTGCGATGTTGCAGAGTCTCCAAGGTCGAACCCAAGACGCCCATCGTCGTTTGTTGATCCGTCCCCATTCTCGCTCTGTAGCTTCGATTGGGAGCCAGTCATGTAAAGGAAGAAGCTGGCAGGCATAGAGGAAGCGGGTGCGGTGCTAACGGAGGCCGAGATCGACTCAGATCCAAGAGATGATGAGCCGGATGTGCGCGAGGCAGAAGATGCTTGAACAACCGATGCTGATTGCGAGATATCGGCGGTGGTGGGAATTTTGCTACCGCGGACGCGAGCCTGACTGGTTGTCGATGCGGTGGTCGCCCCACTTTGTGACGAAGAAGCTTGCGAATCTGAACCATGAGTAGTCGCAGTCTGTGTGCCCGAGGAAGACCCTAAGGTACCAGAGCCGGAGTTCGCGGCTTGAGATGCCTGTCCATTCGAGCCGCTCGATGAAGCCTGTGTCTCAATTGAGCTGCTTGAAGCTGCGTGCGATTCCACGGCAGGACCCGCCTGGTTGACTGAGGAACTTGCAGGAACGACAATTGCCATACCTCTGGTACGAGTGACAACAGTTTTTGTACTAGTTGATGACGAAGAGGACGACTGCACTCCGACAGGTGAGGTCGATAATTGGATGTTTGTCGAAGACGATTGGACGCCTGCGGAGTTGACTGACGAAGATTGCGCTGCGGCCGCATTCGCGCCAGATGCACTGGCTGAACTTTTCGATGAGACGGCTGAACTGGTCTGAACAATGGCGCCACCTCTAGTCCTAGTGATGCTCGGCATCAAGGATTTCGAGGTGGACGTCGATGAACTAGACTTTGTTGAAGGGATGCTGAACGAGACCTTCGAAGAGGAAGGAGAGCTGGCTATCTTTGATGAGGAGCTCTTGCTGGAAGAAGAAGAAGAGACCTTGCCGCGGGTAGCTGTGATCGAGCTCTTCGTGCTAGAGGTCTTGGCAGTCGAAGTTTTGGCAGTTGCGGAACTCTTCACGGACGACGATGTCTTCTTACTGCTCGTGCTTGATGACTTGGTCGACGATGTCTTCTTACTGCTCGTGCTTGATGACTTGGCCGACGACTTTACTGAGGATGAAGTCGTTTTGACTGCTGATGATTTGGTGCTCGATGTGCTCGTTGCTGAACTAAGAATGCATTTGCAAGCATTTGTCACCTGAGATGCAGAGAGACCAGGAACAGGAGAGTTGGTTCGCGAGGCTTCGGCCCACCAGTTACAGAAAGGAGTGGTGTAAGTGATGTCGTCTTGTACGGCAGTAGTGTCCTTGCTCACACAGGCGAGCTTTGTGCTAGCTGTCTTCTTGCTGGTAGTGACGGCTCTCTTCGAGACTTTGGCAGTACTCTTCTTGGTGGTTGAGGACTTTGAGCTGGTAGAAACGAGTTTTGCTCCTCTGATCACAGAATGAGTAGATGTGGTACTAGTCGAAGACTGGCCGCTGACAACACAGTTGCAGACATTCGTCAGAGCGCTGGCGGAGAGATTGGGAAGAGGAGAGGTGCTGCGGCTGATGATGAGCCAGAATTCGCAGAAAGCTTCTCCATACTGAACATCGCCGTTGAAGGTTTTGAGGTCGGTGGCAGAGCAAGCTATCCATGTTAATAATTTGCCCGTAGTAAACGATCGCTAGCACTTACTTGTAGTCTTGACTGCGGTAGTTGCCTTGGCGTAGGCGAAAGGAGTGAGAAGGAGTGCTGGAAGAGCAAAGGAGAGACGCATCTTGCCTGACTGTAGTCGGCTCAAAGCCGCTAAGAACTAAATGAACGAAAATCAAGATGGAAAGCAGCAACCCACACAACACAGAAAACAGGCAAAAGACAAAGGGTGACCAAGGTCCTATAAGGACTACGCAGAATACCTCCTAGACCTCCACATCCGGGAAGCAATGGCACATATAAGACATGATAACGCCTCATTCTCTCTGCTGCTCATAGAGGCAACAGAAGAATCCTTGAGGGCTAGGTCAATAATCATAACGGGTACAGAAGGAACCACGGTCTGTTCTGTTGCTGGACGGCTAGTTTCTGGGCCTACAAGTGTCAATTAGTCTAGGCAGTTTCTCAAGACTTGACAACGACGTCTAGATCTGGTAAGGCGTTATGACTGTGGATTGCATAGTCGCACGGCAATCGAGGGCGTTGACTTCTGCCTCTCGGCATGCTAACCTAGGATAGGTTATTGGCGTCTACGTTTGCTCTCGCAACGACTTTTCTTTCCCTTTGGCCAATTACAGAGCAGGGCTGATGGAGGGCATCTCCGAGTGTGTAGAGCCGCTCGGTCGAGACTGCAGGTAGGCACAACGTTTGTCTTTGAAAACGATCGCGAATAACTGTACGGGCATCCCGAAAGTGCCGCAAAGCTTCGGCAGTATTGGAGCAATTGTTCAGATATAAAGATACACCCCTCAAAGAATGGCCGAGAGATCCAATCATGTAAAGTCGAGTTGCAGAGATATAACAGAGCATGTGTGTTGATTCTGAAGCTTGGCGTCATCAACACATCACGAAGACAATTTTGATCATGATTGTAGTCATGACGTGGCCAAAAGTGTTGGCCGCCAACTGACTCTTGGCAGGCTTCAAGCAAGACTTTCTGTAGAGACTTTCGACCATTGACTTTGTCTCTCATTCTGCTACCCGAATGCAATGGGAAGTCCACAAATTGTTCGCAGGGCTTGATCGTGCAGTACGAAGATGAGTGGCTTGAGAAATCTAGGTGCCGTTGCTTTCGATATAAGACGTTCGAAGGAGCAGTCCAGCGAGTCAGGGGAACGAAACATAGGGCTTCCAAGACAATCGTGCTATGTACGTCAGTGACCCGCAACTCTTTTCCAGCCTCATTGCTCAACACAAACGGGCACCTTCTTTGAACACTCTTACAACGGTCATCTTGCTGGCGAGAACTCGACTCGAAACTCAACTGCAACTTTCTATCGACCGAACATGACTGACTCATCAAAACGTTTGCGCATTGGTATCATTGGTGCTGGAGAAGGTACGCACTGAAAGCGACGCTGTCCGCGGCCTGTCAGCATTGACAATATATATCAGTGACCCAGATCATCCATCTGCCTACTCTTTCCCAACTATCACACCTCTACGAGATCACAGCCATCTGTGATCTGTCGAAGAAGGTTGGCTTCTTCTATTCTTGAATATATTTCAGAGTATGACTGACAAGCATCACCTATCAAGAATGCTGAGCATTGCGCCTCGAAGTACCATATCTCAAAGGCGACTACCGACCCGGAAGACATCTTCAACAGCTCCAACGTGGACGTAGTCTTCATCTCTGTCTCTGATGAGTTCCATGAACCATACGCCATCTCGGCCCTGGAGGCACAGAAGAATGTGTTCATCGAGAAGCCCATCACTCTTTCCATGCAGTCTGCTCAGCGCATCATCGATGCTGAAAAGAAGTCAAAAGGTCGCGTATGGGTGGGATACATGAGACGCCATAGCCGCTCTTTCACAGACGCGTTCAAGCGCGAGCTCGAGTCAATTCCGAAGATCCTCTACGCAAGATCCCGTGACTTCTCAGGACGTAAGTCGAAATCCATCTACCCTCAACGGCTTTATTTGTCCGGAAGCAGTTATGCTGACAGATCTTTAGCAAATGGAAAGTTCACATCACAAAGTGGTACATTCCCTGTCAAAAACACAGACTTCCCACCATCGGCAGGAGAAGAGCGTAATAAGAGAGTTGATGCTCTCCTACATGAAGCTTTCGGCTCTGAACCTACTCCCGAACAAGTGAAATATGCTCGTTTCCTGGGCAGTCTGGGTAGCCATGACCTGTCCCTCATGAGAGAATCTCTCGGCTTCCCCGAAGACGTTACGGCCGTCACCGTTAACGAACCTTTCTACTCCGCCATCTTCAAGTGCCGCAACAAGTCGGGCGATCCTTTCTTCGTGACCTACGAGTCCGGCATCGATGGCGTGCCGGAGTTCGATGCTCATCTCGCCGTGTATGGCGAGAACAAACGCGTCACCATCTTCTATGATTCTCCTTACATCAAGACACAGAAGCCTGTCATGGTCAGGGTTCAAGAAGTCAATGATGCTGGCGAAGTCCAGACCAGAGAGATCATCAGCTCTTTCGAAGATGCTTTTGCAACTGAGTTCCAAGATATGTATGACTGCCTGGTCAATGACAAGGAGATCAAGACTAGTGCTGAGGATGCCATCAACGAGCTCAAGCTGTATGATCTGATGTACGCAAAGTACGCCGAGTCCAGCAAATAGACGTCACGAACTTCACGAAATCAACAAACAAGTCAAATCATGATAACTCATGCTGTAGAGAAAGTCAAATTACGGTCAGGGTGTTGTATATAGACATCATTACAAGCAGTGCTGCTCTCTAGGTGGTACTGTTCAGTTCACAATGTCTGTACGAATTCGTGCTTTGACAGGGTGTCCCTGCTGACCAGAATTTGACGAAAGGATTGGTAACTTCACGGTCCCATCAGCTTCTAATCGTACCAAGTATACGTGTTCCGTGTAGAACGGCATCCTCTGACCTCCCATACCATCTAAGGATCTCCCTGGACCAGTGATTGCTCCATGATGAGCGTGAAATCCAGGACCAGAGCGTCCGATTCTCGAGACCACGGGTGATCAATTCTACCACATCGTTCGCGATTCCTGGTATTGAAATGAGTCACCAACGATATATGCACGGCTGTGATGTTGCAAGGGTTATGAGAATTACGACTTGACTACGTAACAAACCAAAGATTATATCTACATGTTCTTAACAAGACTGCCAGGGCTGACATACTTCTTGGAGCCGCCAAAGTAGTAATAGGCACCAGCCAAAACCCACATAGCACCCCAGATAACAATAGCCCAGTTCATATCCGGAGCATCAGGATTGACATCTTCAGGGAAGAAAGAGAAGATGAAAGCCACAACCAAGAAAGCCAAAGCGGCGTCATTGAGAGGAGCACCCCATCTGCCAAGATCGAAGCGACGGGGCAAAAGAGGCTGTCCACGCCAGCGCTTCAGACGAACGCAGCCGATACACATGATGTAACTGAACAACAGGGCTGAGTTTGAAACTGACATGATGGCATCGAGGGCAGTTTCTGAGCCAAAGTTGATGGCGCCGAGGATGAGAGAGACGGCAAGACAGAGAAGCAGGGAGTTGACGGGAACATCCCAGCGAGGGTCGACGCGGCTGAGCCATTCGCTGAAAGGGAAACCGCGGTCTCTGGCAAAAGCCCAGGTCTGGCGTGAGGAAGAAGCGATGGTGGTGATGGCGGAGAAGTATTGGAGAATCAAAAGGACGACGATGAGGACGGATGTGCCAGCTTTTGAGTTGGTGACGTTGTAGAGCAATTGTACAACTGGGATACCGGTGCCAGTGTTCAGAATGCCGTCTAAGTTGTCGCCAGCGGCAAAGCAGAAACTGATGATCATCACACAGCCCAGAGCACCGTTGATGAAAGTCGCCCACATCATAGCCTTGGGCAGGACTCGAGAAGCATCGCGCAACTCTTCGCTCATATGGGCACCAGCATCAGGGCCAATGAAACACCAGATGGGAGTCACAAGACCCACAAGGCAAGAGACACCTTGGCTGCTCCAGCCACCGCCATTGGAGAATTCTGTGAACACGTTCTTAGCCGAGCCGACATCAGCCATGACCCAGAAAACGATGAGGTAGGCGAAAAAGGCCAGGACGTGGAGCACAAGGATAATGCCTTCAGCAAGCGGAAGCTTGTGCGACAAGAAGATGTTGAAGCCAAAGGTGACGAACAAGAAAGCGAAAAGCAGAAGACCGATTTGCCAGAGTGCTCCAAGGTCTGCATCAGGGTTGTTGATAAGAACAAGGCCTTCGACCTGATAGGCGAGGAATTGTGCGCAGGAAGGAATACCAGAAACCCAACCGAGCCAACTGCTCCATCCGACCATGTAGGACAGTGGCTTCTCAAGCGATGGAGGTGCGAACTCACTGACCCAGTGGTACTTTGTGTCAAGTTAGTCCTAGGAGAGCGTATTGATAAAGAGTTTGCGAAGTTACGTACCTGACCGCCAGCAGTCGGCGCCATCGACGCGAGTTCAGCCATCGATGCGATCATGCAAAGTGTGAAAATCCAGGTAACGATGAAGGTCCATACAGTTCCGGCCAAGCCTCCATTGTATAGTGATTGATCATTGGACAAAAGAGCACCCTCCCAAGTAGATTGCAGAATACAGATGAATCCAACAATGGAGATGAAACGGAACTCTCTCTACATCCCGTTGTTAGAATGGTATATCAGTGGTACTGGAGGGGCACAACACATACTCTCAATACCTGCTTCTTTCCCATTCTCGTCATGTCGGCAGCGTCGGCATCAGTACCCTTCTTGATCTCGGGTAGAGTGCCATTCTCCGATGGTACCTCCTCAAAAGAGAGCCTGTGAGTAGGCTTACCAGTCACAGACATGGCTGCTAAGACAGTGCTGTTAAAGATATGAGAAAAGACTGAAACAAAAAAAAGAGGTAGAAAGTAGACAAGTGTGGCTTGCCGAAGACTTTTATTCAATAGGCATGCTCGTTCCAAAGGAGTGGTTCTCTCGGTAGCAGAACGCATGGACAGCGTGCACCGTGCTCGGTCGCGAACCATGCAGGTCCACGAGTCTGCACCATTGGAAGGCGATCATTCGAATGGCTGCTTCTCTAGCAGGCACCCGGGGTTGACTTCGAATGAGCTGAGTGGGCGTACGTACTAGACGGCTGGCGAGAACTCGTGGTTCGCTACATCTCGCATGATGGTGTAATGCCAATCACAACTGTGGGGGCCGAAACAGAGTATGAGCAACCTAGAATGAGCAGTGGAGTGATTCTTCCGTGCTCATCAAATAATGCTTCGGCAGTCTCGGGTTGTTTTTACTTTTTCACCAATCTTGAGGCTGCTTGTATAAAACTAGCAACTCGACTAAGCGGGGCGCTTCATCCCCTAGACATCGACTGCCTGGGGACGGGCCCTGGTCTTTCAGCTTGATCGTCGAATTACGAAAGTGATTTTCCCGTCGGCTTGTTGTCCGCGTGCGACGCCTCGGGCGTGCGGTGAGTTGAAGCAATATCGGAGGCTGGAGCGGCTGCAATGTGTGGCCACTCGCTAGAATGCCGGATGCAGGGTCCAGCAACCAGGTATCTTGCCTCCTTGCCTGCATTCATGGCTTCGACTTCTTGTGGGAGGAACAGTACAGTTCTTGGTTGGCACAGAGAATTACAGTGGAGTTGGAAGCCGCCGAACGACAGGTTGGGGACGTCTAAACAAGCATCCTTCCGAAGTACTTGCCGAAAGCTAAGAATCGGTCAAGCATTGTGCAACCCTAAGCGAGATGCGCATTGTAACGAAGGATCCGGCCGAAGCTGCGACAAGCGAAATTCTGGAGCTTATTCGACTCTGATTGATTGGAAAAATGAAGAAAAGTAGATGAAGTTGTTCAAGCCAAGCAACATGTCGCGAGAGTCGTTCGCCAAGCTCGTGCCGGGCGGCCAGGTCCGAAGCGCCTGCTTGTTTTTCTTGAAATGCTTGACCGAGAATAACACCTTGTTCACTCTTTACGCGCGCAACATTCCTTCGAACATTGCAAGATGATGCACAACCCTTTTGGAGTATACGACTACGCATCGATCAAGGAAAAGCCCTGCAAAACAAGTACGCGAGGCCCCATAGATTAGTCTACGCTACTTTGGCGACGATCATCTTTGATGAAGCTGGAAGACGATGGCCTGCAGCACACAACAAGGATGAAACACAGACACGGCTGGATGCTCTACCGCACGCTTCCACATCAACGCCAAAGGCATCCGGCAACTCCATACACCCGTCTTTCAATCCACACTTGCAAACAGCACACGGCATCAATGCCACCAATCACTTCCTGGCATCTTTTCAATAAGCTTTCCACAACTCGTCAAGGAAGAATTCGTACACCTTCCATATCACGAGACGCAAGCTCATTGAACATCAAGAACATGGTCATTGCTTCTGACCGCGTCAAAATCGGATGTCCGTGCTTCCTATAGTATCGCTCCCCTGAACTACATGTGCTCCAAACCTCCAACAATCTCACCAGATTCTGGCCTCTGCGGCGGGGCAGGGAATTGTCCGCACACACCTAGTCGAGCGGATGCCATTACTCACACTCAAACTTGTATCTTTTCGCCCAGGCGGAAGGGCAAGAAGGGTGATCCGTAGCGAGGCGCCAAAGTGCCGAGTCTATGCACTGCCGTTCGATGGTCATCGCATGTGTGCTAGAAGAACAAGGTAAAGTGGTGTGTGGTGTCTATCATTCCTTCATCTTGGGTTACTCTGCTTGAGACAAATTATTTGTGGGCTCCTTTCACTCGCCAATTTTCCTATACCGTAACACTACCGGTGACCTTCATATACCTTCTTTTGTTCCCTCTGTCCTCACTCTCAGCCCTACCTGTACTTGTCATATGTCTCAGATCTAGGAGAGTCGAAGCATGCCCACTGACGAATCAGGGCTGGTCCATCATCTTGGATATGCGGATTCCCTAGATGTCGCCATCAGCATCTGCCTGACATATACGCTGATCTTTACCTGTGTTCGAATACATCTGCGGAGAAGCAGCTTCGGTGCTGATGATGTCGTCGTTATCTTTGCTACCATTGCCGCCATGGTACATTTCGCAACATCATATGCATGTCTCACAGCTGGTCTGGGGAAGCCATATGATATGATCAAGAACAACATTAGTCAACTGAGCTCTGTATGTTGCTGCGATATTCCAGTTTCAGCTATCACGAATTTTAAAGGCTAACAACATGCATCATAGACCGCAGTAGCAAGTGCAGTCACTTTCATTCTCGCCCTATACATCGTGAAGATCGCCGCCCTGGTCTTCCTCATGCGCATCCAATCAAAAACTCGCAATCCACGCCTTCACGTCGTCTTGATAGCTCTATACTCTATCCTTGGAATTGCCAGCGCCATCATTGTATCAGCAGGTTGTCCTTCATCCTCAGGCTACTACTGGAACATCGCCGGAAACATCGACTCCTGCCCTGGCGAGGAAGCCAGATGGCAAGTCATGACAGCATTGGATGTAATTTCCGAAATTATTCTGCTCGTCCTTCCCGTCCATCTCGTGTGGTCTCTACAGATGCCACAGAAGCGCAAACTCATGATCGTGATAACCTTCTGGACACGCCTTCCGTGAGTACTCTCTACCCTTTTCCACGCCAGCTATATCTCATCCGTCCCGTGACTCTCCTCCTCTTCAATCCCGTCTACTCTCCATAGTCAAGCAACAAGGCTAACGATTTATCAACAGGACAATCCCCCTCTCCATAATCCGCCAAATCTACACCTCTCACCTCGCCTCTTCCTCTTCCCCTCTTCCCACCGATATATCCCTCGCGAGCACTTTGGTAACAATCCTCATGGCCATCGAATTAACCTACGCCTTGATATCCTGCACCCTCACCACCTCCAAGAATTTCACCGATGGCTTTAGCACTGGCTTCGGAATGGGTCATATGCCCGGCGCCGCTGAGTCATACAACTTGTCCGCGGTAGGGGGGAGTAGTGGTGGTGGCGGGACTGGGACTGGGATAAAAGGGGGTTATAGGAGTCAGATAGCGACGGGGGCAACGGGGACAGGGACGGGGATGGGGACGGGGCATAGGTTTCATGTAAAGACGCCGAGTTTTGATGATGAAGAGGTGGAAGAGGGACCTTTGCGATTGAGGCAAGGTGGGGAAGGCAGAACGACTGTTGCTGTGGGAGGGGGAAACAGGTATTGGGGTGAAGGGGAGAGTGTGAGTGATGGTGGTCATGATGATTTGGGTATCGTCAGGCATACGGAATATATCGTTTCGCATGATGAGGCGCCGATATTGGGGAAACACAGTATGGAGAGGTTATAGGAAGATACAGAAATGTGGTAGAGAAGACGAGTGAACAGAGCACAGGATGTCTGAACTTTTCGTCTTGCGTGATTTATGAGAGTCATCATGTTTGCCAACTTGTCTCAAGCAAATTGTAATGCTACAGTGAATGGCTCTATATCTCACTTGTCCTCTCGAGTGAGAGAAGTTACCAAACAGTATACCCACCATCAACAACAATCTGCGCTCCAGTAAGATAACTACTAGCATCACTCGCCATATACACCGCCGTCCCTCTGAACTCCTCGGGGTTAGCAATCCTATGCAGCGGAATATCCTTGACCCATTCTTTACTCAATTTCTCCATTTCCTCACCTGCGTTGGCGGCGGTTTGGATATAACCCGGAGAGATTGCGTTGACGCGGATACCGTGTTCGCCCCATTCGCTGGCCATTGATTTCATCATTTGGACGACTGCCGCTTTTGACTAAGAAGAGTGAGGGATGTTTAGTAAAACGGTGGAAAGAGTGGCGTGGACAGGGGGGTGATATTACTGTATTGTAGGCGGATTGTTTCTGAGGGCGATTGACGATTACACCCGACATACTCGAGACCATGATTATCGAGCCCTTGATGTGTTTCTCAATCATATGTTGACCAGCTTGTTTGGCGAAGAGAAAAGTGCCGTTGACATTGACATCCAACATGCCTTTCCAATCATCGAAGTCGTAGTCTTCGGCTGGGACTCCACCGGTGATTCCGGCGTTGGTGCATAGGACATCGACTTTGCCGAAATCTTTGACGATCTGATTCCAGGTTTTCTTGACGGCTTGTTCGTCTGCTGTGTTGCACTCGTAAGGGTGGAGTTTTGCGGGAGGAAGACCCTTTTCTTTGACTTCGGCGTTGATGGTTTCAATGGACTTTCGTGCACTATCCAAGGAAAGATCGACGACTGCACCATGGCCTCCAGAGAGACAGAATGCTGCGAGGATCTGTTGACCGAGACCTTGAGATGCGCTAGTATACAGTCAACAGACATACTTACTGCTTACAGACAAGAGTGTATCATACCCAGTCACGACGCAGACTTTATCGTCGAGGGTGAAGCAAGGCAAAGTACTGACACGTCGGTAAGTTTCTCTTTGGTGGCAGAAAAGTTGTCGTGGTTGAAAGGCTTTGTAGAGTGGGCGAAGGGGTATCGAAAAGCGCACGTACGGAGACATAGTGATGATGCAGAATAGCTGTGGCAAGACCTCTGCGTAGGAATATATAGATGCGACTTGGTGCGGTATTGAACAGATCAAGAGTGGGTGGTGGTTGCTGTTTCGAAGTTTGCATTTTCCTATTTGATTTGTGGTGACACAGGGCGAGCTATCATGCCTCGCGTCACAATGTGCTCATGCTGCAATCATACCTAACATTGCCTTTTGCTTGAAAGCTTACCTAGCTTGATAGGTGATGACTGCTCGAATGAGGAAGTTTCAGATCAGATGAGTTCCCAGATCTGATAAGGAAGCTACCTTGTCAACGAAGCTGTTGTATTGCACCATGTTACTCGAGTAATCTTGTGCGGTGTTGACATGGAGAGCTCGAAAATGTAGCGCCGCGTGGATGCGCCGGTGTCTGGGCGACTTCCTACAATGCTCAGGACTATCTTCGAGGAACACTTCCTCGGCAGACAAGGAATTACCAGAGGGCGCGATCACTTGCACGATGCTGGATGGTAGAAAGGAAAGCTTGGGTTGAGAAGCACAGCGGAAGAGTTCCGCGTCCATGGAGCCACTGCCGCTCTTCCAGCCGAGGTCGTCGATGACGACGGAACCCAACAGCGCTTTCTAATCAAGACACTCAAATCATACAAGCCGTGCTATCCAGCTCGACCTCAAGTTCAATTGACCTCGACTCCTCCCCATCTCACGACTTCAATTGACACCACTGCTACGAAAGCCTCCGTCCTTCTAACCGCCACCATGTCTTCAGACAAAGAACAACACCAACACAACCCCACTGCGAAAGAGATGGAACACCACAAATACGACAGCGAGAAGCAAGTAAAACGCAACCCCCACGGCGATTTCAAATCCGTCGAAGGCTCCCGCCCAGACTGGCCAGAAGAGAACAAATTCCACTACACCAAGATCCGCAACCCCGACTGGAAGCTCGGCGATGGCGCAAACGACAATGGCGAGTGCTTGAAGAAGGACCACGTCGAGATTGACCCTTATGCTGAAGGTCGCCCTGCCGTTTTCAACTACAAGCTGCTCATCTCTGCCATTATCCCAAGACCAGTCGGTTTCGTCAGCACGAGGAGTAAAGATGGAAGTTCTACAAACTTGGCTCCCTTCAGCTACACGCAGATCGTGAACCACGACCCTCCTGTCTTCATCATTGGCTACGCAGGCGGCATGGACAATGCCAAGGATTCACTTAAGAATCTTACAGAGACGGGCGAATGTGTGATCAACATGATCTCTGAACACTTCATCGAAGCCGCAAACAGCACTTCCATCAACGCACCTTATGGTGTTTCGGAATGGGCATTGAGTGGCTTAACCCCTGCACCTTGTTCGCAGGTAAAAGCCAGCAGAGTCAAGGAAGCCATTTTCTCCGCCGAGTGCAAATTGATGAACACGCAAGAATTCGAGAGCAGAGCTACCCCTGGCAAAAAGACTGGTGTATTGGCCGTGGTCGAGGGCGTCAGATTTTGGGCGAGAGAAGACGCCATCAATGAAGATAAGAACCTGATCGATCCTGCTGTAAGTGCACACGTCTGCTCTTGTGAATGAAATATGATGACTGACATTCTTGGTGCATAGATTCTCAAGCCTATTGCTAGATTGGGAGGTATCACCTACGCACGTGTTACAGAGGGCTTTGAGATCCCCCGTCCTGATTGGGAAGAGAACAAGGAGTTGGTGGACAAACTCGCCAAACCAAAGGTCGATGGGCAATAGATGTGGAATATACGAACATGGAAAGATAGACATACACCCTGCTTTGAAGTAGTACCAACATGGATACAACATGCAGCATCGCTTACTTTCCATCCCTTTTTCCTCGTCATGTCTCGTATATGTGTATGTGTGAGGTTCAAACAATAATTGTGATAAAAGCATATCTCTCCTATTTCTTTTTTCTTCTTTTCTTTTTCACTATTTGAAAACATCCCGCAACTCCACTATCAGAAGAACCACATCCTCAAGCCCTATTAGCCGTCGCAGTAGACGCAGCAGTAACAGTAGCAGGAGAAATAACCACACTCCCCGTCATCACCCCAGCATCAACAGCAGAAGGCGTCGCCTCCGCCCTCTGCACCAACGGAGCCTTGGCCGGCGGCGTAGTGGGCAACTGATGTTCCTTAATCCAAGCCTCATTCGTACACAACGACATCGGATGCGCGAAAAGATCACAATAATGATCAGGCGTCGCCTCCGCCCTCTGCACCAACGCAGCCTTGGCCGGCGGCGTAGTGTGCAACTGATGTTCCTTGATCCAAGCCTCATTCGTACACAACGACATCGGATGCGGGAAAACATCACAATAATGATGAGCCGTCCACGCCACCGTCTTGGATTCGGGATCTTCATAATCCGAATTGTAGATTACCGGGATCTTGACGGGGCGGCCGGGGTCGGCGGGGTCTTGGTCGGGGCCGATGGGGTGGGGCCAGTCGGTGGGGATGGCGGTGGGGAGGATGGTGATTTTGGGCGGCGGCGGTGCGATGGGGATGGTGGCGCGGACGTCGCGGGTGGGTCCTTCATACATGGCTGATCTTGTGGGGAGGGCGATGGTTTTCGGCCAGTGAGGGGCGTCGTCGTCGGGGTTGTCGTCGAGGTCGTCGGATGGGGAGCGGGCTGCTATGGCTCTGGTGCCCTTTGCGCTGTCGAGAGTGGAATGTTCACCGGACTCTGGGTCTGATGCTTCGGTTGACATGGCATTGGGTGGTGTGTCCTCTTGTTCCACTTCCCACCCGGTGGGTGTTAGTATAGGATGGCTATCCTCAGGCGTGGGGTAGTGGCCAGGCCCTTCGAGACCGTCGAAAGCGAGTCTTGTCGTGAAGACGAAAGCTTCATCCTTTGTCTTTAGCGTCAAGACTGTGGTGGGTTCCACAAAGGATCTGCGGTCCAATGTTGAGGTAAGAGGAGCGGAGTTGACATTGCCAACCAAAGTATCCTTGATGACGGTTTTGGTGACGGTCACGAAGCTCGTGGCCTGCACGACACTCAGGCTGGCGAGAGCATAGCCCAGACTGATGATGGGTGTGTTCCTCATCTCCGCGGTGTCTGAAGTGTTTCTCTGAAGAGAGACGCAGGGAAACAGCTTTGATATAGTTACAGATAGAGAGCCCATTTTCGAAAGATTTGGAAACGCACACGCGTACCTTTGAATTCGGGCGTCACCAGTCGAGGGATTGAGTGAGTTTTGGACCCCATGATGCTCATACCATTCATGAGAGCGGACAATAGCTTTGCACTTGTACAGCTATGTCCTAATGGCTGAGGAGCGCGACGAGCGAAGATTCCGTATGCATTTCAGGAGAAAGATATATGCTTGATGAACTGTTTTGCATGCCCGTGGGTATTGTTGTAAATGTTGAGTGTCGAAGGGAGGAAATGTGGAGGCGGCGCATGAGCAAGAAAAAAGGTTGGCATTTATGGTGGTACGATCAGTCCTCCTCTGCTTCGTCGTCGTCATCGGCCTCGATCTCAGGGTTTAATACCTTGCCCATGAGTTTCATAGTGGCATTGAGTGGTAAGCCGACGACATTGTCATACGAACCGTCAATCTTCTCGACAAGGATAGCACCCATGCCTTGGATACCGTAGCCACCGGCCTTGTCGGCACCCTCACGGGTCTTGACGTATGCGAGGATGAGTTCGTCAGATACTGCAGACAGGGTCAATACAATGTACACCAGATAGAAGTGATGTCTGTTGTGAATTACCTGCGGAGTCGAACTTGACGTTGGTCTCCTCGACATGTCTCTTCAAAGCATAACCGGGGTCCATAGCACTCTCTAGCGGAGCCATACATACGACGGCGGTGTAGACCTTGTGCCAGCCGCTGTTCCTCAAGCCCTTGAGGACTGCAATGTGCTCTCTCTCGCTTCTTGGCTTCTCCAGAATGTCTCCCATGGGGCTCACGACGACCGTGTCAGCGGCAATGACCAGCGCAGGCTCGCCCTTTTCGGAATCGATTTCTTGACGGTAGATGGTTGTGCATTTTTGTTCTGCTGTCTGCAGGACGTATTCGAAGGGAGCGAGTGTTTTGCTGAAGTCTTCGGGAACTGTGCAGGGGATGATCTCGAGGTCTCTCAGGCCGATCTGATTGAGCAATTGCTTGCGTCTCGGCGAGGCAGATGCGAGGATGACTCTCTTGCCACGGAGGGCTTGCAATGCTGGGAGCTCAAGGGGCAGAGGGGCGCGGGCGATTTGCTGGCGGACTGGAGCGGGTGCGCCGGCGACGAGGGGAGTGTGTTCGGAATCGGCATCATAGGCCGGCGGCGGTTCAAGAGGCATCTTTTGGTCTGACATTGTGTCTGGTTTGTGTACGACTAACTGTTGCTTGTCGCTCTCAACTTTCTTGTGCTCGGTCGGTCAATGACTCAAGTCCGTTGCCGATCGACATGACGGCCCTCCACGCTTTGTTTCACCCCGCTGACGTCCACCGAGTCCTTCAAACATCCTACCCACAAGACCTTGGGCTCAGTATCCAAATTGCATCAATTTGATCTATCTCTGCTACCGCTGATTAGACTTGTTGCTGCCCGTGGTCATTGCGAGCTCAAGATTCAACTTGGGCTCTGACACGCCACCATAATATGGACAAGCTACCGGATGAGATAGTTCTTCAAGTACTTTCCTGTATTCGCTCAAGGCATCTTGGTAATCGATCTTGGTACTAATACTGTATAGTCTTGGAAGTCCATGATCTTGTTACATGCCAATATCTATCTCGTCGCTTTCTAGACCTCTGCCGAGATGATAACCTTTGGAAACTGGAATGCTTTGACGCTTCACGAGCCGAGTCCAGACGTAAACGTCAGCGAGTCGATCCTACCAACACTCAACTTCATACCTTGAGATCTGCCTTCAACCAACTTTCAGGGCAGCCTTCACAGCCTTCAGACCCAGATGATGGTCCAAGGCTTTCTGCAGTAGCAGAGACACAGCGTGCTTTGGCTAATTGGGATCCTTCGTACGGTCATGAAAATATCAGCTTCTACGATGAGTATATTCACCGTCATGCTCCAATCAGTATTGGATGGCTCTCCATGCCAGGAGATGATCCTCCAGAAGCTACCGGACTTGGCTTGATCCAAGATTCGAATAGTAATCCCGAGCATCTCGCTGCATCTTTGGACGATGGTAGTGTTTGCATATGGGACGTGCGACCCAGAGACACCGACTCTGACTTGTCACAAGGTCGTATTGTCGGCAAGAGTTCTCCCGGCCTTCTTTCAGGCGGATGCCGTGCAGGTCAGTCTCGCGAAGAGATCAGGGCAATCATGACCGAGACAGGCGCTGTAGAGTCTGTGAGTATCGACAATAATCGAGGCCGAGGATACTTTGCCCAGAATAGCACATTGGTCGAGGTAGATCTTGCTACACTCCAAGTCGTGTCGCAAGAAATCTTTCCCTTCCCAGTCGCAGCTCTATCGCAGTCTCGCGATTCGAGTCTTGTCGTAGGCACGAACTGGACCATCCATATCCATGATCCGCGCAACAAGTCGAAGTCAGCTGTGGATCCATCCTTACGGTGCGAAATTATTGGTGGACCCTCGGCAACCCATGCCTCGTTATCGCAACCTGGTCCGCTGTCCATTCTTGACAGAGCGGAAGATGAATCTATCTGGATTGCAGGCAGGTTTACTCACCTTCTGAACTATGATCGCCGCTTCTTTCCAAGAATTCTTGGGACAGTACACTCGGGAGGACGCATATCCTGCATTGCTGAAACGCCTCGTCCATATGTCCCACGCTCTCTGGACTTGCTTCAGAACCCAACAGTCACAACCGCCGATGTATATGCGGCCAAGACTGCTCATGGATCGACCATATTGGCAGCAGGCGAGTACAAAGGCAAAGGTAGTCTCGAATTCTATGGACTTGCACCCTCGTCTTCGGGCTCAGTAATCACAGAAAGCTACCGCAACCGCCAGACAGCTGCTTCGACACGACTGTTGTCGGTCGCAGCACACGGATACTCTACGGTATTCAGCGACGGCGATGGCAATCTGAAGTGGGTTGAACGAGATGGCATGACAGCTATACGCAGCTATAACATCAACGAGGCCGTAGATCCGCCGTCTTTCAATCAAGCACAAAGCACAGCACAGGGGCCGGACGAGCCATCGCAGGGAGACATAGTACAGAAGATGATCCCTCTTCGGCCTTCAGGGGGCTCATGGTCCAGTAAGAGGGCCGACGCGAACCAATCAGAACTGGTGCTCAAGACTGGTGATGGTCGGATAGGCGTTCTGGGCTTCGGCCACAATACGCTATACACACGTGAAGAAAAGGAGACGATTGTGGAAACCACGGAGCAGAGGGAGAGAAGGGATGCCGAGAAGCAATACCGAGAGACATTGGGACGAGCACTGCAAAGTCAGGCCGACGAAGTGAGGTTCATGAGAGGATTGGGTCTTCTAGGGTGACTTCAATAGGTGGCTCTCACGTCGAATTTGCTGTCAAAATGCAAGCTGTTTCTGATGCTCGAGTAGCTGTCCGCTGAGAGCGCGTACACCTTCTTGCTCCCTCTGGATATTGCATCTACGTGGGAAATCACCTTGCCTTTTGATGGTTGTTTTTGAAGACAACCTAGCGAGCTGAGAGCTCAGTTCTTGTTCGACTCCTATACCTCTGCATTTTACGTTATTGTACTCTAGATGATCACAATGAGAGTGACTGGCCCAAGCTCTTGACCAACTCTAGCAAGTGAGGGGCAAAAGGTATCTCCACACTTGTAACATTTGCCCCGCCATCAAGGCAAACAAACTTCCATCATCTCTCACAACTCGCAACAATTTCAATGGGCCTCAGAATGGACAATATACATGCGCCGACCGTGGCGTCAGGCCCCAACAGCACACAGACAAATGGCGACGGAAGGGAGAAGTTGTCGCTGCCAGAGCTCATCGCTCAGAAGGATCGCGTATGGAGCGAGTTGTCGGCGCTGGGCTCCGTTTTGGACAGTGTGAGTTCTGCTGTTTCATCTTGTAGACAGCGCTTCGTCCGACTGACAAGTATAATCGCAGCATGGAGTCAACATGAGCACCCCTCTGACCACCTTTGATGGCTACCCTCGCCCCGATCTCGACATTGCCCAAATCCGCACCACTCGCGCCCGCATCATTCCCTTGAAGAACGACTACAAAGAGTTGATGGCGCGTATCGAGAAGGCCATGCACGAACACTGGGAGAACGCTGCTGCAGCACCACCTCAACCCCCAGCACCCGCGGCAGTCTCAACATCACAACCCGCAGCCCAAACAGCTGAAGCCACACGAAACTCACGTGTCGCATTGGAAGCACCTTTCGCCAAAGTCAACAGCGTGGTCGCTTCGTCCCCAGCAGCCACAGCAGGTCTCAAGCCCGGCGACAAGATTACAAGATTTGGGGATGTGGATTGGATGAATCATGACAAGTTGAGCAAGGTGGCACAGACGGTGCAGCAGAATGAGGGTGTGGCTATTACGGTCAAGATTATTCGACCTGCTGCGACCGGTGCTGCTGAGCAGAGGTTGGAGGTGCAACTCACGCCACGACACAACTGGGGTGGCAGAGGAATGTTGGGCTGTCATCTGTTGCCTCTGTGAGGGCAGAAAGCCAACAAGGCTGCGGCCTAAAGAAAACACAAGCTGCGAGACTGCGAGAATGATACCCAAAGTGCGACAAGACGACGAGATTACATGGAGATGAGACAGCTGCTAGCAAGAGACATGCGGTAGCGACAGCATACAGGCGGCAAGACAGCAAGGCAGTGAGAGCTGCAACCTATGACAGCATTCACGGCTTTCTTGCCGGTCTGGGAAGGATGGTATAGGGCTGGCATAAATCCAGCATTACAGCCTAATGCTTAGAAATCAAGACATGGATACTTTTTCGAGACAGGGTTGAGGATCGAAACGTGAAAACACAACACTGACATCACAATGCAGCTTGAGCGTCTGCCTGTTGGGCTCTGTAAAGACAGGCCAGTAAGACAGCGTGGAAGAAAGAGTCATGATGTATCAAGCAGGATGTGAGCCAGGACAAGCGAGCCGGTGTGAGAGCGATGGCTGGATAATGGGCGAAAGCTCCGATGAAGAAGGTACGATGCACCGATGCATGCGTTGATCGGGAAAGAGTGAGAGCGAGTGTTTATGTCTTGGCGGGAAGGTGCACGTGCCTCTTGAAATCGATGCTGCAAGTTTTCGACCCTCGCCTTCAAAACAACCATCTCCCAACACCATCCACTCGTCTATACCCCCATTTTCCGTCAGTTCTGCCACCAGCTTCATCGTCTCCACCTCTGCTGGATTCTAACTCTCTTTGTAGTCTTGTCGATTTACCTAACACTAAACCGACTCATACAACAATGGCTGAAGTTCCCACCTTCAAGCTCGTCCTCGTTGGCGACGGCGGTACCGGAAAGGCACGTTCATCTCCTCGTCTCCATCTCGCTTTGCCCATCGACTGGCGCATCGTGGAACCGTTTCCCATCCTCTGCGAACGACTTAGCTAACTGGAATGCCCGAAACAGACCACTTTCGTCAAGCGTCACTTGACTGGAGAGTTCGAGAAGAAGTACATCGCCACTCTCGGTGTCGAAGTTCACCCTCTTGGTTTCACCACCGTACGATTCTCCCCCTCGCCGATCGATGAAACGCGCCGACAGCTAACGCCTGTGACAGAACCTCGGCCAGATCCAGTTCGATGTTTGGGACACCGCAGGTCAGGAAAAGTTCGGTGGTCTCCGTGACGGTTACTACATCAACGGCCAGTGCGGTATCATCATGTTCGATGTCACCTCGCGTATCACCTACAAGAACGTCCCCAACTGGCACCGTAAGCTCTCTCCCTCTGGCGACCTCCCAGCCCCGCCTTTTTCGCGATCCCAAGAATTCCAGCCCCGCTAACGCGCCCTACCTATAGGTGATCTTGTCCGTGTCTGCGAGAACATCCCCATCGTTCTCTGCGGTAACAAGGTCGATGTCAAGGAGCGCAAGGTCAAGGCCAAGACCATCACCTTCCACCGCAAGAAGAACCTCCAGTACTACGACATCTCTGCCAAGTCCAACTACAACTTCGAGAAGCCCTTCCTGTGGCTCGCAAGAAAGCTTGTCGGCAACCAGACCCTTGTACGTTTCGAATCAGCCTCCAATCAACTGTCGCGTGTCGCTAACATCTGTCCCAGGACTTTGTCGCTGCCCCCGCCCTTGCTCCTCCTGAGGTCCAGGTCGACGAGGCCGTTCTCAAGCAGTACCAGCAGGAGATGGAAGCCGCCTCCAACATGCCCCTCCCCGACGAGGACGATGCCGACCTTTAAGCGATTTCGCCAAAAAGGATTCAGAGTTCGATCTCTCAAAAATCGAATTTCTCATCGTTCAAAATCCCAACGACGCGCCCTTCCGTCATTATCAAAATGCACTCGCGGAGGAAACATGAATCGCGGCGGATTACACAAGGAGCAGACCGCATCTGCGCGCGTCCATGGCTGATATTGACCTAATGACTCTGGGGAGAAGGAATGGGTTTTTTGCTTTCTTCCATCAATGAAAAACAACACAACCACAACCACATCAAAAGAACCTTCTGGCGGCACATGATACGAAAGTAAACCTGGCATTTCTTTGGAATCTGCAGCGTTGACGCTTTTTTTCTTCATTCTCCTCTTTTTTATACCAGCAGTCTCACCCCCGAAAGAATTACTCCACCACCACCCCATGATTGTTATTCTGCAAAAGTTTACACACGAGATCGAGAAATTAGAATGCATTCTTTCTGATCGAATTGTGCTTGCTTGCTTCTGTGAGATGTGACTTGCTTGTGAACATGACCTTGATGGTAATTGTTTGACTGTCCGATTAGTGCTTGACTTCCTAATGTATGAATGAGCCGCAAAGTGCCTACTACCACAATACTAGTATCCTCTTGCCTAGCCTTACGCAGTAAAGCATAGTGGAAATGTACGGATCAAGGATGATGAGAACATGCTACATCTCAGAAACAATGAAACACAACTTATGAGCATTTTTAGAGCGAACAAGTCAGTCAAACGATTTGATTTGCCCATCTATTGAGGAACCTCACTCTCTCTTCTGTATTTCAGTGCTGGTATTCTCGAAAAGCCATGAGCATCATCGATAGAATGACTCGAACCTAGTGCTTTTAATGCAGGAAGATGTCTTATGTTTGGACTTGATATTGTGGTTTAGCCATTATGAAGAATGTAGAATAAATTGAAAATGCTCGTACCATGTAGAATTAGTAGGAGGTGGTCAGCAACAAGAGGAAAGAGGGAAGGAAGGAAGTGGAGTTTGTGCACGGACGGGCAAGCTTTGTGACTCTTTTGAACTACACTTCATGCATATTCTGTTCTCCATAGTCATTGCTACCATTTTTGCTTGGTACAACTGCTGCAACTTTGATATACGATGCTGCGATAGTAAACCGGAAAGTACGAGACTGTATTTCTGGTGGCTTACGGTCATGAACATGGATTCTGGAGTCTAGGTTCTGGATAATGGATAATGGAGGTTGGGAGTGACTCTCAACACTCCTTCTTCAGCAGTCGACATAGCTGAAAGGATTTGATAGAAAGACTAGGAAGAAAAACTTGATCGAACCGCCCTGTTTGAGCTCGAGGATACTTACTCTGGAAGCAGTCCATTGGAAACAGGACGTCTGGACTCTGTCTCAAGATTGCACACTGTGTTACGCTGGAGCCTTCTGTCTCGCTACTGTACTCTGCAGTCACTATGCTTGGGATGAAGAGTATAGTGGACAGAAATATATCTCTGGAGTAGGTGGCTTCCTGAGACCAGTTCTTCTGCGTACACCATGGCTATGCTATCATGCCATACCAACCTCGCCGGGCAAGCGTAGCGTCTCTAGAGATTTACGATCTGGACAAACTGCAAGAGCTGGGAGTGGTATGTGGATTACGACAGCATGCAAGGTGAGTGGCTTCTGTAGATAGCAGCCATCTCGACCTGCGCCGCAAAGCAAACAATCAGAATTACTGGCAAGACTTGCTCGCCAAGGCTTTTGAATTGGTGGTTCATATTGCTTGAAACTGGCATCGCTTTCCAGAGGAAGAACGGGTTGTTTAGCGCAATCGGCAAACCGCCTCTTTGGAACAGGACCCTTGTTTCTAACCGACAACCCGAACAGGCGCAACCGGTATCAAGTGGTCCCAAACACCAAACTGAACACTCTTGTTTCTAACCAACAACCCGAACAGGCGCAACTGGTATCAGGTAGTCTTCAGAACATCTTTTTTTGCACCTTTCCTGTTGTGTATTGCTTGGAGTTTTGGAAGGGGAAAGCGGAGTGTTGTGTTTTTTGTTACGAGGGGTGACTTTGTTTTGGAGGTGTTATGATACCAAAGAGCTGGGGTTCGACTCTAGGCTTGGTGCTGTTCTTTTTGCATTGCACGCTGTCTCAGACATTTGACGGCTCAACTCCACCTTCAACACTACAAGACCCTTCTGTAAGACATCTGACGATCACATGCAGATAGTAGCATCTCCTCCATCAGCTTACCTCGTAGACAGTTCCATCAAAATGCACGATGATTTTGAGAGAGGCAGAGTTGTCCATTGAAAGTGATGGCTTCGAGCACTCTCAATAGACACGTACCTGGTTCTGAAAAGCTTCCTGCCTTTTGACAACAGTAGGTAGTCATGGAGATGACAACAATCATAATCGACACGAAGAACGATTCAAAGGCTTATTGAGGGGCACTTGATCAGCAACATTCACATCGGACAGAGGTGAACAAGCAAGTCCTCAATACTCTCACATCACTTCGACAAGTTTCACTCTCGCTCACATTCACTCACACTACGCCTCCGACCAAAAGCCATTGCACATAAAAACACCCTTCCTTCTCCTCCACACACCTACCCACAACATCTCCATCACAAAAGCCATCAAACTCAACAACACAACACAACACAACAATGGCCACCTCATCTCAACAGCCATTCCCCCCTCTCGACCCAACCTGCATCCTCTGGTGCAATGCCGACTCCACCGCCATCGTCAAACAACATCTCACCAGCCTCAACGACGCCCTCCTCTTCCCTTCCTTCCTGAACGAATGCGTCAAAGCCGTCAATCTCTTTGGCAACTTCACCACATACAAA
>Ga0068631_100129_pt1 | contig 26865 bp, 28 predicted proteins | sample InSIn5gowninarea_2_FD_77434 | JGI IMG/M metagenome (GOLD analysis project Ga0068631, IMG submission 77434) | Clean room microbial communities from NASA Spacecraft Assembly Facility at Jet Propulsion Laboratory, Pasadena, California, USA -... ...
GACTGAGCCGAAGATGCATTACTGCTTGAAGGTGCGGTGCTCGTGACTGAAGATGATTGAGTCGAAGATACTTCAGTGCTCGATTGCGTCGACGAGGATTGGGTGCTTGAAACCGAGCTACTCTGGCTTGCGGAAGACTGGGATGACGAGACACTAGCTGTAGACGATGCGCTTTGGGTGAATGATGATTGAGTTGCGGAAGGAGCAACGCTCTGAGCTGATGAAGACTCGGATACTGATGCGCTGCTCGAAGACAAGGTGGAGCTAGCTGTAGGAATTGTTGGCCCAGACGAAGATTGGGTTGCAGAAGAGCTGGTGGCGCTCTCACTTGGAGATAATCCTGTCGAGGAGGCTCCGGTGCTCGAAGGTGTAGAAACAGCGGCCTGAGTCGACGAAACCACACTGTCTGACGAAACGACGCTTTGAGTAGACATCGACTGAGCGTCTGATGAGCTTGATACTCCAGTGCTGGAAGGAGTGCTGCTTCCCATCAAAGATGGCTGAGTTGATGATACTTCAGCGCTGGCAGAGGTCGCGCTCTGGATCGACGAAGACTCTGTTGGTGAAACGCTTGTTGATGAGGAGCCATTGCTTGAAGGAGTGGCACTTGAAGATGTCTCAATGCTTGAGGTAGGTACGCTTGAGAACGCTCCAGTGCTTGAAGAAGCGGCGGTGGCGGAGGACACTTCACTGCTTGAAGCAGATGCTGTCTGCGAGATCTCGGTGCTGGTGGCTGAGACGATTGAGGATGATCCGCTGTTGGCTGATGAAGTCTCAACTGCTGTAGGAGAAGCAGAAGAGCTGGAACTAGACTCAGAAGAAGACGAAGCCGGTAGGGTAGTCTCTGACGACGAAGTGGAGGTTTCGCTGCTTGAGAACACGGAGGAAGAGGCCTGGGAAGTGGGTGCAGACGAAATGTCACTAGCAGACGAAGAGACATCGTTGCTCGAGACAGCTGACGACGTAACCTCAGGAGCCGATGTAGACGACACCTCGCTGCTCGAGGACGCTGACAAAGTAATCTCGGGAGTTGCTGCGGGGGATGAGACATCGCTGCTTGATATACTTGATGATGTAGACTCAGAAGTAGGATCAGAAGACACTGCGCTAGAGGTAGAAACCACTCCGATCGCCGGAGAAGGTGCAACGAAGCTGGAAGCAGATTCCGAGGGAGATGCAGATGAAGTGGCCTCGGGAGACACAGAGAACGAGACATCACTGCTTGACGCAGACGATGAAGTGGCTTCAAGAACAGTTGTGGAAGGAAGCTCGTCGGATGAAACAGATGATGACACCTCAGAGGCAGCCGACGAAGATGTTGTCGGGATAACGGCGTCAGAGGAAACTTCTGAAGTAGCGGTAGAAGTGACTGATGCGAAGTCAGAAGACTCGATGGAGCTAGTCATATCAGGAGATGCCGAAGACGAGGAGGCCGAGTCTGTAGTACTGGCTGTTCTAGAAACGACAGACGATACATCGGAACTGGCTGTCTCGGGTGTGGCCGATGAGGTGGTTTCGGGAGCAACGATATCGGTGGAACTGGTCATTTCGGCAGCGACAGCAGACGATTCGGTAGAACTAGCCTGGCTGGTCATTGCTGGGCTTGCAGAAGACTCTGTGGAGCTGGTTGTTTCAGGCGCAACAGCGCTCTGCTCAGACGAACTTGTAACCTCAGTCTGAGCAGTGGAGGTAGTGCTGCTGACCTCACTATCAACAGCAGAGCTGCTGGTAGCCTCAGCTTGTGCAGATGAGCCGGTGCTGATAGCCTCGTTCTCGACAACAGAATTGGTACTGATAGAGGCATCAGTCGATGTGGCTTCGGGGGCAACCAGAGTCTGTTCAGTAGAGCTGCTAACGGGAGCATCAGTTTCGAGGGCAGAGCTGGTGGCTGTTGAGATTATGGACTCGGCGGTCGTGACCTCGGGCACAACAGATGAGCTTGTGGTTGGGACTCCGGCATCGACAGCAGAGCTTGTGGTCTCGGCCTGAACGGAAGTGCTCGTAACTTCTGGCTCTACGGATGAACTTGTAGCAGCATCGTCAACAGGGCTCGTGGCCTCTGCTCCGCTTGTTGTGCTAGTGGTAGGAGCATCCGTCTCAATAGCAGAGGTGTTGGCAGCGGCATTTGTCTCTTGGGCGGTGGAGCTCGACTTTAACTGGTCATCCACGCTAGAAGACGACGAAGATGAAGAAGAAGCGACTGGGACAATAGTAGAAGTTTCGACAACGGTGGTAGTACCGAAGCTGCTGCTACTTCTGCTGGTACCGACGGGAGCAACAACGGCCGAGGAGCTAGGTACTGCAGCTTTTGACGTGCCAGAACTGATGATCTTAGAGGAGCTGGAGGTAATCGCCATGGATGAGCTACTGCTGACAACAGCCTTCGATGAGTTACTGCTGACAACAGTCTTGGAAGAACTGCTGCTCACGATAGCCTTGGAGGAACTGCTACTGATGATTGACTTTGCAGAACTGCTGCTGACCTTGCCGGATGAACCGAATGAGCTGCTCACCTTGTTGGATGGAGTAGCGACTATGGGCTTGGTAGAGCTGGTGATGACCTTGCTCGACGAGGTCACGATAGGCTTGACAGAACTGCTGCTAATCTTGCCAGAAGATGTGACGGGCTTGGCAGAGCTAGTGAGAACCTTACTCGAGGAAGAGCTCTTTGAGACAGGTTTGGCAGAACTGGTAACCGTGTGGCTCGACGACGAAGACGTCTTAGAGATGGGCTTGACCGAGCTGCTGAAAATCTTCGACGATGATGAGCTTTTCGAGACAGGTTTGACCGAGCTGCTGCTGATCTTGCTGGACGACGAAGTCTTGGAGACAGGTTTGACTGAGCTGCTCACGACCTTGCTTGATGATGAAGACTTTGAGACAGGCTTGATCGTACTGCTGGTAATCTTTGATGACGACGAAGTTCTGGCAGAACTGCTGGACTTTGATGAACTCTTGGATGATGATGACTTTGATGAAGTAACGGGCTTGACTGTCGACGAGGTGGCCTTCTTGGTCGAAGAGGACGAGGTGACCTTCTTGGTGCTTGATGCCGACGTCGCTTTGTTGCTGCTGGTTGTAGCCTTGGCTACAGTCGCCTTGCCCAGAACACACTGACAGGCATTAAAGAGTTCTTGAGGAGTAAGACCAGAGACGGCAGAGAGGTTCTTAGAGGTTGTGCCATAGTAGGTACAGAATGCCTTGGGGTTGGAGAACTGAGCGTTGACAGCCTTGAGGTCGGCAGCATCACAAGTCTTCGAACTTGCATTGGCTGCAACATCCCGCTTGGGTGCTGATTTATCACTAGAGGCGGTGATAATACACTTGCAGGCCTGGGACACGGCACTAGCACTGAGTGTGGTGATTGGAGAAGACGAACCCACGCCAACGACATTGTAGAATTCGCAGAAGTAGGCAGTGTTGGTTTTGATGGCAGATTTGACAGCTGCGATGTCGCTGGCCTTGCAAGCTAGGTTCCGGTTAGCATTCTGATTGTGCATATATTCTTTTGCAAGAGTCTTACTGGCGCGAGCATTGAGCTCAAAGTCGATTGGGGAGGCAAAAGCTACCGGAAGCGCGGCGAAGGCCGAAACGAGAGTGACGGCACGCATCTTGTATAGATGGGCCTGAGTTGGTGTTAGACCTGTAGGGGAATGAACGAAACGAGTGAGTTGGCTTTGAGGGCTGGAGATGGCATGATGATTGTACTTATGTCAGGCTTGAGTCAGCGAGAGAAGTCATAATAGCATTGACATATCCATCGATGGACTAACCCGGCCAACAACAAACTGTCATGAAGCCACTCATCTGCCTGGTCTTGACCACCAGCGTGCAATAGTCCAAGCCGTGTGTACAGTTGTGTATGGGTGCCATGAATCGTCGTCGAATGTCACAACGGTTCTGAGATGATTCTCTGCCTCTGGAAGCATGACTTTGGTCGCCGCTGAGTCCGTGTCATCGTGCCGTTGTGTTGAAGCGTAGGTAGGCTGAAGAAATCTACAACGGTTGGACGTTGAAGTACAGAAAGTCGGTTGATGGATGGAACAAGGATGAGGAATCAGGAAGAGCTGGCCAGCCATCGAACACAAACGAGGACTCGGGAAGCTGTAGCCAGGAGCTCTTTCCGTTTCTACAGGTACAATACCGAAAGCGTCTGGAGCCGATCCATTCCCACGGTGTCGCGATCTCGGATGCATTGCAATGCTCAGAACATCAGTAGCCAGGGCAAGTAGGAGGTTGCGACAGGCTTCGAGAAGAAAATTCGAACCATCTATATTGAAGTCAAATCTTGATCTAACAATTGCTTCCGACTCAAGTTAAAGTTGAGCTGCTGAATGGTGCAAGATGTGAGACTCGATTTTCCCCAAGTCGAGCTTGAAGATTCGGCAAGAAACCATGTGGGTGTTAGTAACATTGGCGTCTGTCAGTTTCAAACGATTCCGATTGGCTGGCCCCTGCAACGGTTGACAACATGGAAGCGGACCTCAACTTCTTTTCTGCATCAACATCTGGCTCGAAGCGCCGTTGTAACGACCACCTCGTGGGTAAGTAGTCGCAACGATATGTTGTTACTACTGCCCCTGTTTGCCGACACAGGTGTGGTATTCGTCATCGCCCACGGCTGGCCTCGTCAGTTCACCTAACTCAACGTGGCAGTGGCAATCCGCATCCTCTGCAAGTCACCATCCGGTGGAGATTGTCCAAGGGAGTTGCGACAGTTGACCTGTACATGTACCCCAGAGTTCCGACTTGCATGCGACTTGCTCGTGCTTTGGTTCGTAACTCCTTGTGTGTTAATATTGACTAGAACACATTAGCCGGCAGTCGCGATTGAGGTTTGGCTTCTAGTGTTGAAACATGACTAAACGAAGCACATGCCATCGACGCTTGGCTCACACTCTCCTTGTTCTAAATTGCCTCTGCTCAAATCTGATCTCTGCACTCGACTGAAGGTGCATTCGGCTCGGAAAAGTAGTTTCGCGATAAAGTGTACTGCCAGGTCTACCTTTGGAAGCCGCTGCGGAAAAAAAACGACCCATGGGGCACCGACATGTTCAGCCCTCAGCTGAGAGCACACAAGCCTCAACCGGTAGTGGCCATAAACTCTGTTCCTCTTTCCATGCCATGCTTGCCCCTCCACAACGACATCTACCTGGGTACAATGCTGATCTGGAAGAAAATAAGTCTTCAAATGTTGTCCGAATAAGCCGAGGAATCACTTCCACTCAACTGTAATGCATCATGCAGGCGCTATCAAATTCAGCCCCGACATTCGATGCTGACAGACGGCTGTTCTGACCGACGGTGAACGTCTACCTATATCGGACGACCGACATCTCGGAACGGATGTGTGCGTTGGGTCCTTCACCTGAACATGCTCTCCTACCCTGATCCTCCTCACAAGAGAGGCGTATCGTTATACAGGTGCGCCATACCGGCCTGGGGACCCGGAGCTGCCGATTTCCTTCGAAGCATACCCTTATGCTGCTACAAACTCTTAACGGCAAGACTGAACTTACACATAGCACCGAATAGTACTGCGGACCAAGGTCCTCCGAGAACAAGAGCGTCAACCTTCCCTTTGACTCACAGCTGAAGACATCGTCTTCTTTCAACAGTACCAAACTTTGCAATGTTGAGCTTACAAACTACACATCTCGCTTATGACTTGATACTCCGCATCGAGCACATAAGTTGTCGCCAAGGATCTTTATTGACCAAGGCTGAGCTGAGGTTCACACCGGTCTGTCGGATGTCAACTTTTCACCATATAATGAGAGGCATCAAATTGTGCTAACGGTAGTATTGCATGCACCATCGTCTCTACCTAAGCAGACAACACATCCCTAGCCTGCCAGCGCGACTTGTAGATCCTCGATGCTAACAAGTCTCTCGCGAAACACAGCTGAGAACGTAAGATAGCGTACAACGCAGCCATTCCATATAAGATGCTTAACGTTGTTGACATACTCAAACTTCAGGCTCTGCGCAGCTTGAGGGGCGAAGCCGTCACGTTTCGGTTGTGCTATCGATGAGTCGAGTGTGGCTGATGAAAATCTCTGGAGTGTTACCTGCGAGAAGGATGGCTTTAGTTGACGCAGTATCTAGAACTTGGTCCTCGTTAAAGTTGTGATCATGAAAATGAGACTTGTTATGTATACAACATACTGCTCAGAAGCAAGAGCTGGTCAAAGAAAATTGCAGATTATCCAAATCTTATCTGCACTCTCGCTCCTTTTCCCTTGCCAGCTCCTGTGCTAGGATACTTTTTTCCAGCAGCTTTTCACCATACATCCAGAAAAGAAATGGTATAATACTCATTATTGCAGCCACGAAACCCAATAGACCTGGGAATAAGAATTAGCATAGAACGGTGCCGAATACGAGAAATCGGCCCAACTCGGCGATCAGAGGCCGAGTACTTTAATTCTACTTACTGCTCGCCCAACCGACTCCTAGAGCATCATACATGGGCACTGCGGCAAAAGGCAATGCCGCACCCATGATCTGTCTCGTTAAGCTTGACGCTGCATTCGCCGAGGATGCATAACTCGCATATCCATCGACCAAATAGTTCAACAATGCATTGAAGTTCAACGTATATCCCAGCCCATAGAGGACTCCTGATAGTACAGAGCTAGACCAGTGGATTGAAGGCCGTGACGTCCATGCGCTCCAGAAGAGGGATGTCACGATTAATGGGTCAGAGATGCAAGCAGCCGGGAGTCTTCTGGCACCGTGATGTTTTGTCCACGGTGAATCTTGAGAGCAGGCGTTGAGGTAGACGTGTTCGATGAGAATGTTGACCGGGAAGGCGGAGAGGGTGCCGACAGCGATTGGGATGAAAGCAAGACCTTTCTCACCCGTGTTGAAGCCGTATATGTCTAATTTACTTATGCCAGTATCCACTATGGTGAAAAGCACCTTGAGGTTGGTTATACCTTGGAAGATAATGGAGTAAGACTGTAAGTAGATGTACAGGATAGAATACTGAAAAGCCAGGTACAAACAAGATCCGAGAACAAGTGGCTCTCTGCACAGCATCCTAACAGGACGAATGAGAACTTTGGTGAGAAGATTTTGCCAGATGAATGTATCATCTTCGTGAGGTCCACGTGGTAAATCAGTTTCCTCTGTTTTGCGGATCTTTTTTGCTCGCTTGTCTAGTATGGTTCTGGAATTGGTCTCTGGGATTAGGAAAAGTACACCCAAGAAACATATTCCACCATAACCGAGTCCGATCCAGTAAGACAGCCGCCAGTTGTCGAAAACAGCAAAGCCAGAGATCAAAGGACCGAGGGTGGATCCTAGAGTGGTAGCCATGTTGTACCAAAGGAGTGCGCGGCCACGGCGCATGTCATCAGAGTAGAGATCAGCGCAAATCCTAGAAAGAGAGATAGGTCTTAGAACAATTTCCATCACGGCAAGTTCGATTAAGCTGCCAGGATTGTTACTTTATCTCACCCACTAACTGTGGCCGGCGCGCCTGCGGAGAAGAACCCGTTCAATAATCTAAAGACATTGAAGGCCGCCCAATTCGGTGCAAGTGCACAAGCCATCATCCAGATCATATAAAAGACTATCGTCGAGAGGTTGACCAGTCTCCTGCCATAGTTCTCGCTCAATGGTGCCAGTGCGGTATTACCGATGAAATAGCCCACCAGATAGATTGAAACTGGAAGAACCTCCCAACCGTATGCTTCAGGTAGGCCAAAATCCCGGAGAGTTGCCTTGGCACCTCCAGATGCTAATGATGTGCCGCATGTACTACTCGTCGTGAGCAGTACTGCTATGCTGAGGATGAGGATCTTGCGCGCTTGTGGGAAATTTTGTGAATTGAGTGACGGGTCATCGTCGAAAGTGAGCGTCTTCTCCAAACCTTTGGACTCGATGTTTTTCTCAACATCGATCTGTCCCGCCATTTTCCCCTCGTGTCCCACCGAAGAGATTGGTGAAATGCCTACACATATTAAGGAGTTATACACGATATTGGTTTAGAGTTTCGCTCATGACGCGGATGTGAAGTCGGCCGTTAGAACTTCAGCCTCCAGTCCATTTGCTGTATGCGGAAATGCCAAAGGCCATCAAGTCCGACCTCGCAAAGGCGCATGCTGCTAGAGCCAAACTGAGGTTGATCAACAAGGGTGATGAGCGAGGATTGTGGGCCAAAGATAGGTGGACAACATTCAACGCGTACAAGTCAGGTCTCCTGTGACGCGATTTACTTGTTTCTTGTCGGGTCAGTGGATTATGAGAGGACGTGCGGACATCAAACTGTCGATGTTCGGAACGCACGTTGATATCTCAACTCAAGGCACAGCTTCAAATTGAATATCGAGATGCCTGAATTTCAGAGGGAAAGGAGCAAGTCCGTGATGGAGGACCAAAAAAGTGTCGCTGTGTATCGACGCAAAACGTCCAGCAGCAGGGATTCCCACCGTAGTACTAATCTGCCGTTCAACTGCTTATGTATGGCAGAGCGGACGGGATGCCCAGTTTTCAGCTGACTGTGGCCGTACGTGAAAGAGCAGGCAGGTTCACCGTTTGTAATGCCTGAGTTGCTGGCCGCGTACCTGTCAGATCATGAGAGATTTGAGAAAAGACTCGTGCCAGTCTTCTTCCCTACAAAAATATGATTGGCTCATCAGTTTTGGATTGTTTCCAGTGTAACCTGGTTTTACGGTCCGCTCACAGTGACCCGGGCTTTCTGTAGAGTAGATGTCTGTATACTTACTGATCAATCGCGACCTCCAGGATGTGTTTCGGCTAGCTCGTTGGCTGTCGGACCCTGTTCTTCTTCTTTCCCGCGCCATCGCGACTTTTACTCTCTCCTTTGCGATGAGAACGCTGAATCGAACGAGTCAAACACTAGATAGATGCTTGATGAGTTTCACAGGTTGGAAGTAATAGACAAGTCAACAAGTTGTAGCTCGACACATGGAAGGCTTGGAATCCTCGCTTTCAGATGTACATGCGCAACTTCGTTAAGATAGACGGCGGATATGGTCGAAAAGAGTCAACTCATATACACATTTATTGTTCTAAGATCTCAGAAAATCGTCTGTCTAATCGTTATCCTTGACATCGATGATGGTCTTCTTGAATTGTCTGGCAGGAGTCTTGCGGTTGAACAAGATATCAAGCTCACGGTACGAGCGACCCTTGAGCTCGGGAAGGAAGAAGTAGGCCGACAGCCAGCAGATGACGGCAGTGGAACCCCAAACGTAGCCACACTTGCCAGCAAGGTTCCATCCGGTAGGGTTGAGGAGCTTTGAGGCCAGGTAGATCATAGGAATCTCAGCAACATAGTACGCGGCACGACCGACACCCGTGGACAGGGCACGAAGACGAACGGACGAAGTCTCGGCGATGATAGAGTACGAGATGGGTCCGAGAGTACCAGCGTAAACGAAGGAGATGATAATACCGAGACAGGCCTGAGCATAGTTGGTACCGTTGGTTTGCTTAACAGTAGCGCAGACACCGAGGATGAATAGCATGGTAGCGTTGAATGCAGTGCCGTAGAGGTAAATTGTACGGCGACCAAACCAGCCAGTCAAGGGCAAGGAAATGATGTTGGCGACAAATTGCAAGCAAGAGTTGATGAGGTTGAGCTTGAAAGCAAAGTCGGGAGAGATTCCAGCTTGCTCGAAGAAGAATGTTGCTTGATTAGCGATCAGGTTACCCGCGAAGTTCTGAGACATGTAGATGAAACAGGTGATGAGTGTACGCCTGAGATCGTTGCCCTTAAACAAGTCAGTGAGCTTGGGAGCGCCTCCAGCTTGAGCCTCGATCTCAACAGTTCGCTCCATCATGGCAAGAGTCTCCTCGTTGTTGCCCTCGCGTTTGCTTCCAAGGCGCTTGATTGAGCGAAGAGCTTCCTCCTTGCGTCCGCGTCTGATAAGCCACCACGGAGATTCAGGTGAAAGCCAAACGAGAACCAAAAGAGGAACAGGGAAGATCCATTGGAGGGCGATGGGAACTCTCCAAGCCCACTCGTCGTTACGTTTGTTGTAAGAGTATGTTGCGGCAGCGACGATGATGGAACCAATTGACCATGACATCTGCAGAGTGGCCGTGCAGGCACCACGGAGCGCTAGGGGTACAATTTCGGACGCATATGCAGGAGAGTTGGCGATGAAGAAGCCCCATGGAATACCCTCCAGTGCTTGGCCGACTACAAGAAGTGCGAGCGAGTTGGCCTGAGATACGTTTAGTCGATAGCTGTGGTGTAGTGTTCATTTTACTTACGAAGAACGAGACAAAGATGGTGAGAATCATGAGAATCAGACCCAGGATGGTAGTCCATCGGTAACCGATACGGTTGGTGATAGGGCCAGCGAGGAAGACACCAACAAAGGCACCACATTGACCGGCTTGGAAAAGGGCGCTTTGCCACTTGGTAGGGATTGAGAACTCTCCAGCCGCAACCATAACACCGTACTTTTGCTGGAAAGCACCGAGGGCAACGAAGTTACCGTTCAGGAACATGTCGAATGATTCCATGACCTTCAGAGAGTCAGTGACCGTTCTCGACAATCGTCAATATCCTCAACTTACAATAGTAAAGCACATGATGAATGCCCAGAGACAGGCCCAAGGATAACTTTTGACAGCCTCCCACATGCCCATCTCATGCTCGCGAGTTTCGGCCTCGTATGCATTGCCCAAGACTTCCTTGTCGCCCAAAACTTCGGCGTGGAAAGCGGAGGAGTCCTTGAGGTCGTTGACCTTCTCGTCGTGTAACGACGACATGTTGCTCTGGTTGATATTCGTCCGTGTCGATGTGGAGAGATGAGAATAGAACAAATTCTGGATGGGCAGAGAGGTCTTATAGAGATGCGGACGTCCCCACAAGGCCCATGGGGAAGCTCTCCATAATCCAGATTGCAATCAACCGTATCAACAAACCCTAGCTACCAGGAAGTGGTCAATGTTGCTCATGTGGATACCATGTTGAAAGTTGGGGTTAATGGTTAGCGACGGCGATGATACGGCATGACACGCGGGAACGCATTTCCCCGGAAGTGGATCTATGGGCACGGATGGGCTCACTATCAGTAAATAATCATGAGCCATCATAACATGATGTGTTCTTCATGAAGTGTGTAGAGAGTACTCATCGCTCTCATACGGACTCTCAATAGACGCCTGCAATATTCAAGCCATGTCTGCGCCTTCAAACAGCCTACAAGCGCGGAAGTTGGATGTAGAAAAGGAAGGAAAGACTCACCGAAACTCTGTTTCCCCGTTGGCCCCCAGCCCGCTAAGCTCCCCAAGCAAGACAAAGCAACCGAGTCAAGTCATTTCGATGCTTGTCGAAACCCGCTAAGACCTCACTAATGCTTGTGGTGGAGCCAAGCCCGCCGGAGCATCAAGGTCTTGACCACGCCCTAGGTATGCAAGATCTAGGAGTTGTACGAGCAGGATGAATGCCACCAATCAGATCGACAAAACATTGGGGAACTCCAACGCGGAGCCCCCAGACGACGCGAAGGCCTTGGTGTGGAGGCGTTTGGTTCCTGCCCGAGCGTCTTCAATCATTCTGCCGCCTTTCGCGACTGTTCACAATTGGCGAGACAAACCACTCAGTCGGTGTTCGCCTATAAATGACGTGGAGTCTCGAACTGCCTTGCATACCGGGTTCGCAGTCTGAGAAGCCCTGAGAACCTGGCCGCGACCATCCGGTCCGGAAGATATTAAGAAACACGAGAAGCCTTGATGCAAAGCCCACCGGAGACGGCAGTGTTGCGAAGGCAGCATCAACGGCGAAATGGCCTCATCAAACACTTTGTATCCGCGGTATATCTCTGTATTTTTGTGTACTGTTGTCAGTTCTCGTCCAGAAAGACTTCGTGACTCGAGGCTTGACAAAGCTTGGTTCTGCGCCACCGGACAATTCAAGGCTATTTTTGCCATGTCGCTCGTGAGTCCTTCCTTGATGAAGTTAACATCGTCAGCCTTGCAAATGGCAGTCGCATCCTTGGAAAATATCCGTCTGATTTCCAGCGTGATCGAAATGACAACACAAATGGTCCGTGCATCTCGGGTACTCTTGTCCGTCCTTCAATCCTTTCCAAGTGCAAACCCTTGAAAGTTCCGTCACCGTCACCGTCACCGTCACCGTCACCGTCTCAAGAGATGTTGAAGCTGTAGCAATACATGATCAGCCTCTCTCACCGGACAAACAAACAATCGCGAAGACCCTCTTGTATTTCGAGAATGGAACAGCCTCCAGTGAGAGTCCAAGCGTAATCCTATGTTCAATCTTTCTCGAGTTGTTCACCGAGATGAACTGTTTGACATGCTCTCACGGGATACGACTCTATCTGAGAAACTATCGTGCACTGTGAGATCGGGCACCTGGGATGATGTGAGGACAGTTCTAACTGCAGTGAAAGAACCGGCCATCAGAGTGAAACCTATGAGCACATGGAAGGATCTTGAGTCTGGATCAAGCGATCGGTAATCCCCATTGGCCGAAGCCGTGTTAAAAAGTGTGCTATGAAGTAAGTACCAGTGTGGTTGACGGCTGGTCATCATAACATATTGTCAGGCCCTTCAGTTTGTCAAACCAATTTCCTTGAGCTCCTTCTCGAGTGCTTCGTTGGCCTTCATCCTGTCTGCATCAAGCTTCTTCTGCAGTCTGACCTCGGACTTCTTTTTTGCTTCTGTGAGCAATACGGTCTTGAGGTGAGAGTTGACGACCTTGCTGATCTCCGTGTTGAGTGCGCCCATCTTGGCGTGAGGGAAATCGTCGTTCAGGATCACTTCCTGCTCAATCGCCTCCAACATCTCAGATCTGAAAGAGTTTGTGGCCAGAACATCCTTCAGGAGAGCACTTCCGGTTCCTTCGGCTGCGAGTACCTTCTTGGTGGCCTTGTCGAAGTACGATGCAACAGACCTTCTGGACTGAGGCGGACATAAATTGCGATACCCTGTGAGAGAACGTCAGCACTTACTATTGGTATGGCTCGTCGGTGCGCAACATACTTGTCGGCCATGGGGGCAGCGTCCTTCAGACAATGTCCCAAGTTGTCCATGATTCTCTTGTTATGGCGGATGTGCTGCTTGGTGATGCAGACTTGTTCATGTATAGACTCGTTGGCAAGCCCTTTCAACCAAGTCTTGACGAGATGGATTTCGCTCTTCATGCCAAAGACATACGGGTAGCCCAGCTTCTTGGACATGGCAGTTTGGCCAACAAGTTCGTCGCCTTCGCCCTCTTCCTCGCTTGAGGAGTCGGTGTCGGACTCGCTGTCATTGTCGTCGCGGCTCATACTTTGAGCTACTGAGTGCGCGCTCTTGTGCTTGAAAAGAAAAGGTTTCAGACCATCATACTCGACTGAGCTCTCGCTATCGCCAGAGGTGTCCGACATCTTAGACACTTGGTTGCTATAGGATGTGGTCAGCTTTGAACGGGGAAGCCGTGTGATTGAAAAGGTACCTTGCTTCTGCGTAAGACCAGTTGCGAATGGATTTGATGCGCGTTGTTATGAATGAATTGTTTGCGAGAAGCGCAGAACAAACGACGCACAACAAAACAGTTGGAGACGAATTTTCGACCACCACTGGATTTCCCGCCCGATACAAAGTTTTGTCTGGAAACTTCCACTATCCAGCCTACCTTATTCATCGCAATGGGACATCAATCGAGAACCTATTGATGTCCAATTGACGTAGAGGAATAATATCAATCTTGGGTAACAGCTCTATCTGACCTCGACCCTGACCACTTAGCTACATCGTCACGACTCTCTTGACAGAACACCCTCAACAGCCTTGCGCAATTCAATTTTCATCACCTTGCCAGTAACATTCACCGGAAATTCTTGCATCCCGAGCTCTTGCAGCGCGAACACTTTGCTAAGTGCATAATCTGGACCCAGATGCTCCACTACCAGATTCTTCAACTCCTGAGGAGTTGCTTTGGGTACGTTCGATACCACAGCCACTATCTCCGTTCCTAGTCTTTGGTTTGGCAGACCAATGACCGATGCCTTTACCACACGTTAGCGAAGCTCCTGAGTGGCACGCTCATTCAGACTTACTTGTACACCTCCGAAGGTGGCAAGGACGTTTTCCAGCAAGATTGGAGGAACAGGCACACCGAGTCTCTTGATGATGTCCTTCTTTCTTCCCAAGACGTAGAAATGGTCTTCCTCATCGATGAAGCCGACATCGCCAGTCTTGAACCATCGGCCCTCTTCATCCTCGTAAAAGGTGTCCGCAGCCATGTTGTCGCGGTATGATTCGATCATCACAGGACTCATGATGTGTATATCTCCAGTCTCTTCCCTTTTGGTAACAGCACCATCGTCGTCGACAATCTTGAGAACACTACCGGGAAGAATGGAGCCTTGTGCGAGCAGACCCATGGATACAGGGATGCGCGTTGGAGCGCGAGAGTCTGGCCATCCAGTCACCCAGAGGCCTTCGGTCATAGCGTAGGCAGAGACAATCTGTGCATTGACGAAATGCTCAGTAACCACGTCCTGAAGTTCCGCCATCGCTATGTCGCCGCCCACGAATACCCTATTGATACTCTTCACACCCTCTTTCGAGAATGTCGTATGTCTGATCATGGCTCCCAGCATCGGGGGTATAAAGATGGAAGCGGTGATTGCTTCTTGTTTTATGGTCGACAGCACGCCTTCTGGTGTAAAGCCTGTCGAGAGATAGACGATTGTACCACCCACGAGCCAGCATTCACTACACATGTGCAAATTAATGGCTCGCGAATTTGCAAACATCATGATGATCCTGGATGGGACGCCGGTCACCTTGAATGAGGCAGGGTTCTGGACCGACCAGCCGAGGATGAGGTTCTTCTCCGTTAAGGGACAGCCTTTGGGCTGACCAGTTGATGTGCCGGAGGTGTAGAGAATCACAGCTGTGCGGTCGTAGTCTGTGTCGTCGACATCGGCCAAATGACCATTACTGCCGGAGGAGGGGTCAAAGTTGGCCAGTCCTGTCCAACCTGCTGCTCCCTCTCCGGTATCGAGAGTCACCTTGCTCTTGATTGAATGCTGCACCTCAGCACAAACATCATCCACAGCCGCAGCACCCTGATCCTCGTGAACAACCACAATCTCCGGCTGCAATGAACGAATGTAAAAGCTCAACTCATCCACTCTTGCTGGCTCCAGAGCTCGCTTGTCGATAGTCACAAGAGTGACACCGAGACAATTCGCAGTCCACCAAAGCAAAGACCATTCCGCGCACACTGGAGGGAGAAAGGCGAGAAGTACCGAGTTCCGCCTGACACCATGGTCTTCGATTACAGAGGCAACACTAAGAGCTCCATGGGCGAGCTGCGAGTATGTCCACTCCAGACCTGTCTTGGAGTTGTTGGCAGACTTGCCAACGATGGATGCCAGAAGATCAGAGGGCTGACTGCGCGAGACAACAGCGACGTGGTCCGGTTTCTCCTTTGCGACATTTGCGAAAGTCGTCCAGATAGATTCCTTGATGGGAAGTGGATCTCCACCGTCGAGGATGGCGTATTCGTTCTTGTTGCCGTTCATGATGGTACGTGTTTCGGTTTTCAGATGTTCGAGGTGAGGTAGTCAGGCATTTCATGACTGTTTATATAGGTCTTGGTGGCCCAGACCTTGATATTAAATGCTGATGTGATGACATGTTGTGGGGTTGCCCAATAAGCATCTCGCCTCTTTCGACTCCAACGAAGATCCCCAAATGACCGGTGAGGTTGGCTGATGAGGGGTAGTTTAGCAATCCAATATCTCACATTGTCAGATCTGTCCAGACCCTCTTCCACCCTGGCTTTTGGTGAGAGCTTTGTAATTGTGTCACCATTATCCAAATCAAACCACAAAGACGTGTCCTCGGAGCTTTCATGACTGCCGAATTCTTATTACGGTCAAGCATCGCACGTGCATTCGCTAGTGATGCGGCTTATATGAACACGAATCCTTCATGATGATCAGCCAGTCAGCATACCTCACACCTCCTCCGGATTTCGGCTGACTGCAGTAACACATTGATATGCCGCGACATCCATCTCAAACCCAATCCGGCCACATGAATCCATCGTCTCTAAACTCTACACCTCGATCCTCAAACATTGGTCCTTCGGCCTCGGGCACATAGCCATTGTGACAGAAATCCCACTCTACCTTGACTTGCTTTTCGTAGAACTTGTCGTATCTACTAGCCATCGCATCCTCTAGAGTCATCACTTTTCCATCGGGATGTAAAGATCTCCACGGTTCTCTGCAGACTTCGCCCGTGCAAGATTTCTGCACCATGAGTAATGCGTCCAATCTCTCCACCACTCTCTCAATCGGATGACCTGCCACAACATCTACCCTACTATCATCTAACAGCAAATTCTTCATCTGTCCTGGATCTTTGGACATGTCGTAAAGCTCATGCTCGTTTGTACACCAAATCTGATAGTACAGATTATACCCTTCCCCAACAATCCTGATACCTTTGAATGTATTGTTGACATGTAAACGGCGGTCGTAAATTCCTTCACCACCAGCGAATCCCCAGTATTCCACCTGAACGTGTTCGCGACGTTTAGAAGTTGCTGATTCGATGGCAGGTGCAGTGAGAGGGATTGGCGAGCCGTCAAAATCGTCACGGAGGGGAATGTTGGCGATGGAGAAAATGGTCGCTGCAATGTCTGTGTGGCTGGAGACCAATTGAGTGGTCTCGTTGATCGGGACGTTCGGGCCACGGACGACGAGGGGGATATTGATGTCTTCTTCGCAGCCGGTGGATTTTCCTGGTTGCATTCGGTGTTGGCCTATATGGAAGCCGTTGTCACTGCTGTAGAAGATGTATGTGTTATCGAGTAAGTCGTGTGATTTTAGCCGCTCGAAAATTCCATCTACCATCTCGTCGACGGCTTGGAGGGAGCGAAGTCGCTGGCGGTAGAAGTGATCGTTCCAGTCTACGTTTGTGGTATTTTGTTGATCGAGTGCTCGTATCCAATTGGCACCCGAAGGTACATTTGGATTGAAGTTTACTGTCCTTGGTACTTTGACGTGTTTGAATAGATCCCGGTGGCGAGGAGCTGATACTGGGGCATCAAAGGTAAGTGAACCGCTGTTGTTCTGGATATCGGCATGAGGTGCACTTGGCGCAACCATAAGGAAGAAAGGCTTCTTTGCTTCTACAGCTTCATCGAGAAGGCCATAAGCTTTTTGAGCCATCACATCAGTGACGTATTCGCCCTCGTGGCTTACGGGTCGATCTTGATTGCGTTGGAAAGAGCTGTTGAGATAGTTGTATGTAAACGGATCGAGAAGGAAGTCCTGCAGACATTAGCTCCTTCCCCTCATTTCGTGACCAATGCTCTTACTGAACTTGTGAATCCAGCAGGATAAGGTGAATCGTAGTTGTCCACATTATGAGCATTGAAAAGCTTGCCAGTATAGTAAACATTGTACCCGGCTTCCTGCAACCAGACAGGCAGATATTTCGAGTTAAAACCTTGCTTGACGAATTTAGGATAGCCGCCATATGGTGGATTGACATCAGTGATGTTGGTGTTGTGTGCAGCTTTACCAGTCAAGAGAGTAACTCTGGCTGGACAGCACACTGCAGTTGTGCAATAGTGTTTATCATAGTAGGTTCCTTTCTCCAGCAAGTGTTTTCGCACCAATGGCATGTAATCAAGCGATTGGAGGTGAACATCTTGGTCGTCGGTCAAGATGAAGACTATATTCGGTGGTTTAGTCGTTTGTGATTCTTGACCGAGAAATTGTTGCTGGCCTGTGACGCTACCGATCGCGGCGCATGCAGCAGCTATCAGTGCCGGTCTCATGTTGGAATGCTTTGAAACGAATGCAGGATAGCTTAAATCGAAATGTTGGGAAGGTGAAAGGACGAGTTTATGTCTTGTGCTCCGGTACCCCGCTTCAGAATGACAGCTCCATGATGGCGTGCTTCATACGATCGATTCGTGAATTCGGGCCTGTATACAATTTGATAAAAGTCATGTTGATGTTGTTACATTGATACTATACATTCTACGCTCTGTCGACATTGTTTATGTTGTGTCGATGCAGTAGGGAGGGCAGCGTGGCCAGTGTAGGGCTAGTGCTCAAAGCAGCAATCTAGAACTTCTCAGCCTCCTCCAAGAGCTCATCAATCTTGAAGCTGCTGTCTCCTTGACTGAATTGCTCCATGAGCTTTCTTCTAGGGCTCTGTTCGGCAGCCTTGCCGTAGAACTTTTGCAGGCACATCAACAACCACTTGCCCTCTTCGACAGTGATCTGCTTGTCCTCAATAACGGTACCCTCGAGAAGAACGAGGCCCTTGTCATGGGCCAGGTCCAGATGGTGGGTGATGGTTGTGTGGGGCTGGGCGAACTCGCCCTTCAGCTTGAACTCAGCCAGGGCGGTGAAAAGCACAGTACATGTGGTGGGCGAAGGGAAGGTCCATTGCAAGAAGTGAATCTCGGCACCCTGACCCTCCTTGGGCAGAGGAAGGACGAATTGCGGGTGCTTGCGGGCAGTCTCAACAATCTGCTGGTAGGTAGGAGTCGGGACGACGGCGCACAAGGAGCTGGGGGAGCTGGCGTGGCGCAGTCTCCAGATGTATTCAATCTCTTTCTGAGGCAGCTCTTTTGTCTTTGCGACGTCGATGAAAGATGATAGCGTCTTGATTCCCGCCTTCTCCTCGGCCGAGGGCGAAGGCTTCTTCGCCTGTGATTGTTGCGACTGCGGCTGAGGCGGCGGAGGTGGTTGGAAAGGGGCGTTGGGCGTCTTGGGAGTACTTGCGACAGCGTCCAGAGGAGCGTTTGCGCCGGGGACGATTGCCTGCTGGCGCAGCTCTACAATCTTCTCCTTGTAGGCCGACTTGAGCTTGTCAACGTCGCCATGTCCTTCCCTAGAAAGGAAGTTAGAGTCTGTCCCGAGAACTTCATACTAAGCAAATGTCTCTTACTGCTTTGCCTTTTGTTCCAGCTTGGCCTTGTACTTGTCAAAGACTCTCTGGTCGGGCTTCTGGTGGGTGGCCAGAAAGCGAATGTCGTGCACCTGCGCCCATCGTCGCTGCGTGAGGCGAGTTGTGGGCGCAAAAGCCCTGGCGATGTGTCGAGTCGGTGATACTAATGATGCCATGTTTGAGTCTGAATATTCCTTTTCTCAAGTATTTCTTGGAAACACCCTCCTCCAAAGCATAAAGATGCTATACTTGGCGACTTGCCCCTTTGGGCCATCGGCTTCCTCGGCCCGTTTCAGGCTTGCAAAAGCAGTATACCGCGGCAAAGTGTCAAACTCTCCACCAATGTCCTCCACAAAACCATGAACCCCGGTTGTTATTTGCGGGGCTGATCATTCTGTCCGTGACGGTGACGATGCTTTTCATCAAGCCACCAGACCGTGTGGATCGTGCTGGATGTCGGCACACGATACATTCTGACTTGGTAAGCATCTCTAATACTTTTCTCCTTTACCGTCTTCTCTCCCAACCTCCTTGTCCTCATATTCCTCCGTCAACCTCTCTTTACTGTTTCTCGCCATCAACATGCCTACCGAATCCCCATACCCGCGCATTCAGGTCCCAGAGGTCGGCCTGTGGGACTTTCTGTTTGAGCGAAAAGACAAACCCTACCCAGATGACCATGGTATGCTATGTACCACATCAATCGTCGCCATTGACTAACACACATGCAGTCGTATTCCAAGATGCATACACCAAACGCTCCTACACCTACGCCCAGACACGCAGTACCGCCATTGACTTCGGCAAAGGCCTCAAGGGTGCATGGGATTGGCAGAAGGGCGATGTCATTGCCATGTTCACACCCAATTCGATTGACACCCCAATTGTCATGTGGGGTGCCCATTGGGCAGGAGCAACTGTTTCTCCAGCCAATCCTGGATACAGTGTGGACGAACTGGCCTTCCAATTGAAAGATTCGGGCGCAAAGGCTCTTGTCACACAGTGGCCCGTTATCGCAACCGCACGGGCAGCCGCAAAGAAGGTCGGTCTACCGGAAGATCGAATCATTCTGATCGGCGACCAAAGAGATCCCGAAATGAAGGTCAAACACTTCACCAGCATCCGTAATACCTCGGGTACCAACCGCTTCCGCCGCACAAAGGTCGACCCTGAGAAAGACCTGGCTTTCTTGGTATACTCCAGCGGCACTACTGGCCTGCCCAAGGGTGTCATGTTGTGCCATCGTAACATTGTTGCCAACACGCTTCAAGTTGGCACAGCCGAAGGTCCCTTGTCTCCGAAAGACAGAATTCTCGCCTTCCTTCCATTCTTCCACATCTATGGTTTGACTGTCATCTTGCACATGAGCTTTCACAAGGGCTGCAGGACAGTCGTTATGCCAAAGTTCGACATTGAGGACTTCTGTCGCATTACCCAGGAGGAGAAGATCACATTCAGTTACGTTGCTCCACCAGTAGTCCTGCTTTTGAGCAAGCACCCTGTTGTTGAAAAGTATGATTTGAGCACAATACGCATGATGAACTCGGGTGCTGCACCTTTGACCAAAGAGCTTGTGAATGCAGTTTACGAACGCACCAAACTGAAGGTCAAGCAGGGTTATGGTTTAAGTGAAACTTCTCCCACTACACACACTCAGCAATGGGATGTCTGGCACAGTACTGTTGGCAGTGTCGGTATCTTACTGCCTAATATGACTGCCAAATACATGTCGCCAGAAGAGACCGAAGTACCGGTCGGAGAGGTTGGCGAGCTGTGGCTGAAAGGACCTAACATTTTCAAGGGCTATCTGAATAACGCTGAGGGTACAGCGAATGCATTAACCTCAGACGGCTACTTCAAAACTGGTGATGTCGGCTATCAAGACAAGGATAACAACTTCTTCATCACCGATAGAGTCAAGGAGTTGATCAAGTACAAGGTAAGCCTCACCACACAATTTATGAGAAGACTCAAACTAACGTAAACTTCCACAGGGCTTTCAAGTACCGCCAGCAGAATTGGAAGGATACCTCGTCGCACACGAAAAGATCGATGATGTTGCCGTCATTGGCATCTACAGAGAGGATCTTGCGACTGAAGTCCCTCGGGCATATGTCGTACCACGCAAGGGCGTGGAAGCCGGCAAGGCTCTCGAGGACGACATTGTCAGCTGGATCGGCGCAAAGGTCGCAAATCACAAGAAATTGAGAGGTGGTGTCAGATTTGTAGATCAAATCCCGAAGAGTATCAGTGGAAAGATCTTGCGACGAGTATTGAAGGTGCAAGCCGAAGAAGAGGCCAAGAAGGGACAGAAAGCCAAGCTGTAGTTGGTTGTCATGCATACACTTTTGGCATTTGTATACTATGAGACGATGATTCTGACCATGATCTAGAACACGTTAAAAACAAATACTGTACAGTTTATGATCCAATCTGTATACAGAGATCACGAGTATCGGCGAATGTGCCGAGGAATGTTGTTGACCATCGGATCTTTGTTCAAAGTCCGCCGACAATCGCTCTTTCCTTCGACTTGACTCCCTCTTCCGGAATAACATAAACGCTCTGTTACTATTCCAAAATCTTCCTCTATGTTGATACCATGTTTTCAACAACAATGGACGTCCTTCAAAAAGTACAGATTACGGATGCACTTCCTTTGTTTGCCGCCATCACATCGTTGTCGCCGAAAGCAGCTCAGTTCTACGACTCGAGCGATCAAAGAAAACATCATGTCGAGAAACAACAAAGCCAGCCGGTTCCGGCTCTCCGAGGTGCATTCACGACATACAGTGTACGGGTAGGAAGGGGGTGTTGAATCCCTCATCATAGTATCTGATGCCTGCATCGTTTCTCGTTTATTTGACCATTAGCACTATTGCCATCTAAAAGCGAGCATGGCACCGAAACACCCCCTTGAGCAGGGTGGACTGCCGACGGGTGGTCCCGCGAAGAAGGCCAAACTAGGCAACGACGAAGATGTGGAAATGCCTGACGCCGAAGATGAAGTGCCCCGGACACCAGGCGCCGGGCTCTTCGACCCTTCCGTAGACCCCGAGGCTCTTGACCCAATCCCATGGCTCGATGAATATGAGGAATTCTCCACAGACCCAACGACCTCAACGGACCCTCCATTCCCAACAGACTATGCTGACGTGCCAGATGAGTCCGATCCAGCGATGACTCTCGAGGACATCGACTACACAGATCCTAATCTTCCATTCGATATTCCATTTGTTGAACACTCTAAAGACGAGAGTGCCGACCAGAACAGTCCAATCCCTGGCAGCTCACCGCCCACTGTATCAGGGGCAGCAAGGGTCATCAGCAAAATCAAAAGCTCAGTCTCATGGATGTCAAAGAGTGGTCAAATAAATCCCTTCGACCTCAAAATATACATACCTTTTTACAAAGAGAGCGAACCAGATAAAGACATGCTCTTGAAGAAATTCAAACGCGTGGACAACCTGGACAAAGAGACACACGGGAACGCTGAGCAAGGATGGATAGGCGTCAACGAAGCTCTTGGAGAAGGTGGCCAAGGGTGTGCTCGTCTCTTCGTCAAACTCGACAAAGAAGGCAAAATCGTCGACCGAATTGCAGTCAAAGAGACATACGAAAGTGCCGCAACGTGGCTCAGCACTGGTTTCTGGCATGAGTACAGGGAGGGGAAAGATCCTCGAGAGGCGATAATCCATCGCTTGTTGAGTCTAGAGACCGAACAGAAGTGGGAGCGCCATATCATCGACTACAGAGGTCACTCCATAAATCATAAGAACAAGAGTCACAGAACTTACATGGAATACGTTGATGGAGGCGACCTCCATAAATTGTTCAGAGCACAGAACAAAAAGTAGTAAGTTCCATCGCGGTGTATCAACCTCAAATATACAGAGCTGACATGGAAAACAGCACTCACATCAACAAGCATGACGGAGATGGGACTCCCAGGAGGGATACGGATGGGGCTGAAGGTGTCCCCGAAGCATTTGTCTGGTACTTTTTGAGACAGATGGCTACCGCAATGCATCGAATGAACAACATTCCTCTACGAGCATACAGAGAGTATCACGTGGTTCATCAGTAAGTATCCCAGACTAGGATTTGAAGGATGTAGCTAACGTGTATTCCAGAGATATCAAGCCGGCGAACAGTAAGTCAAGGACGTCGTTGTCTTTTATCCTTACCATCTAATACAGTCTCAGTCTTCCTAGGTCGCTGTGACCCCAACGAATTCCCACTTTACCCCATCATGAAGGCAAGTAGAAGCTGTGTCTACGTGTAACGAAAGCATTCTGACTGTGTTCGAAAGTTGGCCGATTTCGGCTCCGCACGCCTCACATCGGAACTCGACAACAGGAATCCGAGAGGTTATCGGGGTGACGCCAGAACTCCAGGCTATATAGCCCCGGAGATGTCTAGCGCGATGCAAAGAAGAAATTCTTGGACAAGACTCGGCTCTGCAACCAATGTACGTTCTCAGTGACCAATCAGTGGAAGAAAGCATGGAAGACAGAATCTAGAAAGCTAACGTGTACCCTTGAAAAGGTCTGGCAGATTGCAACGACAGCAGTGCAAATGATGAGGGGTAATTTACCGGATGTGATAGAATACAACCAAAAGAGGGAGCCGGCACACCCAACCCTCGGCGACCTCAGAAGCGGCAACGAGTACTCCAATGAACTCGTCAACCTTTTGGCCGAAATGTTACACCCGGACCCAGATTCCCGCGCAAACTGTCAGGATATCATGAACGCTTACGTCGAGAACAGGGAAGTATGGCTAGAAATGGCCGATCCGAACGTAGCGCGTAATTTCGAAACGTCCAACCTGTGGTTGCATTGGAGGGAAGGGGATGGGAAATGGGGAATTGGAACAGTGTTTGAAAATCCTGAGCGTTCTGAGGATTTCCGGGCAAGAGAGGCTAAGAGACTCAAGAGGGTTGCGGACGATGTAAGAAAGAGGGCAGAGGATAAGAAGAAGAAGAAGGAGGAGGAGGAGGAGGAGGAGGAGGAGGAGGAGGAGGAGGACAAGAAGGGCAGTGGAGATGATGGAGATGATGGAGATGATGGAGATGATGGAGATGATGGAGATGATGGAGATGATGGAGATGATGGAGATGATGGAGATGATGGCACAGTGAAAAAGCCCATGACGCCCTCAGAGGCGGGCAAAGTAGCGGGGAAACATCTCCCAAAGAAGGCGACAGCATTACCACAGAAAGCATCGCCGCCAGTGGATGAAGACATGGATGAAGACATGGATGAAGATTGAGCTTCTTTCTCATATATAGTCTATAAGCTATAGCTTTGGTATCCACCGTGGCAATTGCCTTCACTCTGTGACTATTCTAGTGGTAAATGTAATTTTGTTCTTGCAGTGTATTGGCCGTCTTGTTGGTGTTCCTTCGCTCATGTCGTACAGTGACCTTCTTTCGGTCATTTGACTTGAATTTCTTCTTGAGTTCCTACTGATTCGTTCGTTCCTTCTTACTCATACTATGTTCATATGACTTTTATCAAAGATGGAAGTAACATCCTTTAAACACCGTGTGCTCCTTCCTTTGAGATTCGAACGCTCCTCCCTCCTTCTACTCTACAAGTCTTTTCCTTTGGCTTCTGGGCTTCTGTCTATACCATTGGTCTTCCCTTCCATGTAAGCTGTGCTTTACCTCTATCAGATCTCTTCGATAGTCGTGCACTGCTACATATTTCTATTGAGCTATGTACTACTCATGTGATTCTGAAATGCAACCTTCTACGGATATTCAAGAAGCTAAATCCCTGGCATGTGACCACGAAGAATGACAAGCTCGCTTTCCATCAGCAAGACAAGTGACAGCGATTAGAGACAGTGTATCGATTGATAACAAGACATGTCTATCTGGTGCTGTAAACACCCACTATCAAAAACAATAAACAATCACTGCATTGACAGATAGAAAAACAATAATCCATCTGATGGCAAGGAAAGCGACAATTAGTTGACCAGAGCGGATGCTTTGCTCGCACGATCAAGGGAGAAAATTATGGACATGGCAAAAAAGGACAGGGCGGAACTGACGAAGAAGAAAAGCAAATCGAATTGAAAGATAGAGGAAGGAACGATCGAAAGTGGTAAGATGGGAAAGCATGATCGAAGATCAAACACAAAAGACATGACCAAAGATGGAAGGAAGATTAATTTGTCAGACGAAGAAAGAACAATCGGCTTGACTAGACGGAGAAAAGGTTGTGAGTGAGCCGACAAAGAGGAAGGAGCGATAGACTCTCTACGAAGTTGGAAGGCTCGACTGACTCGACGGATGAACACGAAACGATTGACTTTTCTGAACAAGGAAAACGCGATCGACTCTGCATGTCGAGAAGGAATGATGGACATGACTAGTCAAGAAAAGAACGACGATGGATTGACCTTGACAAGGAGTGATTGGTTGGCACATATCTAGACGCAACTGAGCTGAAGCGGAAGGCACAATTGACTCCGTGGAGACACAAGGATTGTCAGAACAGGGCTAGGTGAGATCGAGCATGGTGGAAAAAGGTTACAAGTATCCAGCAGTACCGTAACCCAATCGGACAGAGAAAAGTAAGAAGATGCACCTCTGTATTGATCTACATGTGAACTATCTGACTCTCCACTGTCGCAATACTAGGGTATACCGAACACACAAAGGTTCCAATGTCCTTCTTTTTCTCTTTTCGTTCAAAGATCGTCCCCTTTTGCAATGCATGCACCTAGCCCAAAACACCAAAAGAAAAGTACAGACCAAAACGAGAACCAACTACCGGTAAATGCAAAACAAGATAATAGACATCGCCACCATGTCATGTGTACCGCTCTATCCCCTGTCTTCACGACTCTTCTCTGCCACCTCGTCAAGCCTCCCGGCGCCGCCGTCAGCCTTGCCCGCACCATCCGTTACGCATGGGAAACTCGACCCTCGAGTCATGATGAAACAACCTTGTCCACCGAGGCTTCTCCCCCTTCCTTTTACCATACAGCGGCGCCGTGTCAGCGCCACTGTGCGGTCTCGTCTGCCCGAGATTGCCGAGTTTCGACTTGAACAAGAGACCCGAAGGCGTGGTGATTGGAAGAAAGGTAAAGGCCGGATACAGCGCGTGGATGTACGTGTTCAGGGATCGACGTTGGACGTTGCGAAAAGAAAATCAACGCTCGGTCCGCTACCTGCCACATTTTGGCTTTTGCTCCAGCAGAACTGGTTGTTGCCAAAATCACACACAGCATTGCGCAGTGACCGGCAGCGGGGCTGTCGTATTTGGACTGGCGGTGGACATGAGTTTCGACGAGTTGACTGGGTGCTACTGGGCATCTCTCGGCCTGGTCCGCGACCCGGTGTAGCCCATGTGTTCGTCGGGCATCACCAAGCATCCAAAACATGGAACCTGCGTTTTTGATCCTAGACCGTCTTGTGCGAAGCTTTTCGGCTTTGCCCTCTCTGGCAGATGTGTGGTGCCTGCTCGCGCTTTTGGTGCACTGCGACGCTGACGCCCATCTCTGAGGCGTGCCTGGAGTTGTGCACACACCACTCCCGTCCCCTGCTCATTTCAGTGCGTAGTGAACCGTAACAAGACAGATCCCTCTGCTTTCCTTCGCATGTTGTGATGACGAAGGTGTCCGCAATTGCTGCGATTGGCACTTTTGGGAGGGGCTGCTGTTCTGTTTATATCAGCTAAGCACTTTCCTCCACTGCCGCAAAAACACTTTTTTCTTCCAACAAGCGATTGATCCACAATCTGACTCCCCACTGCCTCGACCCCCCCTTTGCAACACAAAAAGTGGCGGTATGTCATCGGTTATGATTGCTCGGCTTTGTTCAGAACCCTCTCTCAATCCTGCATTCCGACTGCCCGACTCTTCTTCCTCTCAACCCGGTGCTTCGGTTACTACAACCAAAAAGTACTCCCCTACATCGACTCC
>Ga0068631_100133_pt1 | contig 26437 bp, 14 predicted proteins | sample InSIn5gowninarea_2_FD_77434 | JGI IMG/M metagenome (GOLD analysis project Ga0068631, IMG submission 77434) | Clean room microbial communities from NASA Spacecraft Assembly Facility at Jet Propulsion Laboratory, Pasadena, California, USA -... ...
GATGATGAAAGTATTCGTCGTCTTCGTCTATGACAGTCGCACCAAATATAAACAGCTCTCAGACCTTTGTCTACATGCATGTAATGACCTGTCATGCATTCTCCAATTGTTGTCTAATGGTAAACGTTTTCTGGCGTTTGAGTTCACCGTGGGTGTCTTTCCACACTTCGCGCCTTGAAACGCGTAAAGCGCGTATTTCACTACACCATGGCACGTGATTTTAACCCTTGCCCTCAAAGCAACAGCAGCTCAAGAGTGTAATCCTTTTACCCACAGCTATCTTTAATCTTTGTTGACGCAGTACACAGATCGAGAGCAGGATGTTCTCATTCGTTTGGGCTCCTGACTGAATCGTCCTTTCACGGACGAAAGACCCTCTTCCCCCCAGGACAAACAATGCCTGCCACATCATTCAAGTTGGCGGGTGTATTTGTTCGCAGACACTCCATCATAGAACGATGAGCAGGATTGAGCTCAAGACCATCTCAATAAGCCCCTGCTAGCACAACTTTTAACTGCTCATAAATAGAGGACTTTCCAAGGTTCGCTACACTTATTATGTATGCTCTCTTACCATGGCGACCATATCTGCTGAGGACAATTAAGCTGCTCTCCAAACGTCAACAATGGCAGACAGTCAAGAACGTCTACGACAGACAGAGATTTCTTGACGACTGCAACGGCTACATCATGTCGAGTCTTGGGAGCCATGATTGGCACATGTCGGTACTGTGAAGCAGCCGAAACTCGACTGAATCTGTGCTGGGTGTGGCAGCTTTACAAAATTTGTCATGAGAGAAGGAGGCAAGCTCGGTCATCAAAGCAAACCAGACGCAGCTACGATGATGATGCCTCCCAAGCTTGCGGCCTGAGGACGTTGAAATGTCAGATATGCAGGGTCTTTTAACATCTGTGACATTATCCGATTGCGAAATGGTTTCAAGCATGAGAGCTGTTTGTCACTGAGTATGGAGGTTCATGTCATTGGCGTTGTCACGAACACCGTCTTGGCCTATATCAAGTTTCAGTGGAGACAAGAAAAGCAGTCTGCTTCAACTTGTTAACTCGTTTCATTCTGAGTCCAGTATACAATGACACAACTGCCCAGCTCCGACCGATCGACTACGAGCTCTCAATCTGAACATGTCGACCGGTCGGTCCTGTGTAGACCGAATATCAACACGGATCAATCAAGATCGAATCGATCTGGACAAAGCCTCACATCCCTCCACGACTGAATCAAGCATCGAATCCACAGCACTCCTACCATTGAGTGTGCCAGCATCAAGCAACACATCTACTCAAGTCTCGACGTCAAGTCTTGAAGACCTCATACCCATCAATATGTCTACTCCTCTCAATACAGACCCTCCTTCAGGAGCTCCTCGAGCCCCACGAGCTCACCGAGCTTACACCAGTACCACGAGCATTACCACGCCTGGTGTAACCATCAAGCATATATACAGCACGCAAAGCATAGTATGGAAAGCATTCGAGTTATTAGAACTTGAGAGGTTCGGCCGCCTAAGCAGCAAGGCAGTCAGACCAGGTTCAGTCGCCCAGAAGTCTCCTTTCTTTCCTCATACATTTGAAGAATACATCAGCCACCGAGCCAGCTTCTTGGATGACCAAATCAAAGCACACAAACGTGTCATTGCTGTGAAAGCAGAGCAGTCGAAGGCCGAGAGGAAGGTAGGGGCTAAAGCCGAAGTGATGCCGGCGTTTGGTGGAAAGAAGCTCGCCTGGTTCATGGCTCCTCTGCCTCTCAAAGGTGTCAAGGCTTCGGCTCGGCACCTGGACAGGGACGAGGAGTTCTGCACCAGGGGGCGAGAGCTTCTAGGTGACGATCTCATGAAGGAGATCTGAGTCAGACAGGCGGCTTGGGGACGATTTTTTGTTTGCTCGTTGAGGAGGGAAGAGGTGGGCTCTGGCAGCCAATTGAGCGTTGTGTGCTGGTTTTGATCTTGATTTTGTTTTCGAGCCTGGCGCTGGTGGACAGTCTTGTCACTTTTGCTCTTTGGATTTGCATTCTGTAGAAGAGCTTCTTGCGATGATCCCTGAGCATTAGCTCACACGAATGCAATTTTGCTTTCAAGCACATCAAATATTAACCTATTCTGCTTCGTTTCACGCTAGTAAACCCTCACTTCGCTACGAATGAGAAACTGACGGCTAACTACGACTGGTGTGAGCCTCGTCCTGACGTGTTGCTGCCAAAGACATGAGAACACATCATGATTCGTCGTTCCTATTTACGATAAGTCTTTGTGATATTCAAGTAATCACTATCAAGGACGTAACCAGTATCGTTGTCTGACGGAATTGGCGCTGCCCGAGAGAATACGTTATTTGCTGACTTGTGTATCTACAATTTTCCGGGACATGACGAATTCGATATGAATTGTTACAGTAAATTGCCAGAAAGGTACTTTTGCCAACGGTAATGAAAAGCATGATGGTAATTTGTACCACCCCAATGCGAAGCTTTCACTACCCACAGCACTAAGCTGATTTAGGGGATGGATGCTAAAGTCGTACTCCGAGTGGAAGCCTGCGAGGCCACCAAGCTCGACTCATGCGGGGACGGCTCACTGTCGATCAAGTAGACATCAAACCTCGGCTCTAACGCGTCTGCCGGATGTCTTGCTCTCACAAGCGCAATATGTGTGCCGTAACAATGGACGGTGTAGGTTGCCTCAAGTCTCACACAATCTTCATTGCTCAGTTCATTCCAAGATTCGAATATTGGGAGGACACCGGCATTACCTAGCCACCAGGACGCCATCATGGCTTGTAAGTGGTTATTTCTCTGGACGAGCAGCAGTGAATCTGTGCTAATATGCGAGAGCAGTAACAACAGCAGCAGCCGGTCTGGCAGCAGCAACGCTGGGTGCCATGTACGCCGATGCGAAGTTTCTCATTCGACATGATATGACCTCAGGCGGGACAAATCGCGTCTCAGCAGCATCTCAGAAAATGTTGGCAGAGCGAATGAAAGACAACCGCATGCTAGTATACCACAACTTTGAGTATTGGGCGACCAACCCCAAGACGGCCGACATTCTCTTCCTCATCTTCGAAGGACGAACCTACACATACAAGCAGGCCTTTGAGCAGATAGGCCGAGTAGCCAACTGGCTCATCCAGGAACTCGGAATCAAAAAGCACGAAATAGTAGCAATAGATGGCGGTAACAGCCCGGAATATGTCTTCCTCTGGTTCGGCATCGAAGCAGCAGGCGCCAGCCCAGCCTTTATTAACTGCAACCTGACCAAAGACCCGTTGGTCCACAGCGTCAAGCTCTGCGAATCTCGTTACCTAATCGCCGATGAGGACGTTCGCAATCTGGTAGACCCATGCGCCGACGAGCTAGCCTCCAACAACGTTAAAATAGTCTATTACAATCAATCACTGTTCGAATCCTTCGCTCAGTCCGGTAAATACGCCACTCGCCCTCCGATCGAGCGCACGACCGACTTTCTGCCCACCCATACTTGCTCTCTCATCTACACCAGCGGCACAACCGGCCTACCCAAAGGCACAATCATGCTCCGTGGCCGCGAACTCAACACCGGCTTCAGTGTAGGCTCCTACCTCAAACTCTCCCACAACTCAAAGCACCGAAAAGACAACGGCCCCGACCGAATGTACACCTGCTTACCCATCTACCACGGTGCCGCACACGGCCTATGCTTCACGCCCTCCATCCACGCCGGCACAACCATAGTCCTCAGCCGCAAATTCTCGCACCGCACCTTCTGGCCCGAAGTCCACGCCTCGCAAGCCAACATCCTGCAATACGTCGGCGAACTCTGCCGGTACCTAGTCAACACGCCACCCCGCCCCGACAACCTAGACCGCACCCACAGTCTCCACCAAGCATGGGGCAACGGCATGCGGCCCGACGTCTGGGAACCCTTCCGACAACGCTTCAATATCCCCGTCATCAACGAACTCTACGCCGCAACAGACGGCCTAGGCAGCTCCTTCAACTACAACGCCGGCCCCTTCGGCGTCAACGCAATCGGCAAACGCGGCCTAATCTGGCACCTCTACAACTCCGCCAACGAAAAGCGCATAAAAATGGACATCGACACCGAAGAAATCGCGCGCCACCCAGCCACAGGCTTCGCGATCGAAGTAGGCCCCGGCGAACCAGGACAAGTCGTGCACCGTCTCGTCGACCCAAGTGTCAAAGAACTGCTGTTCAAGGGGTACTACAACAACCCCGCCGCCAGCAACAAGCGCTGGGAACAGAACCTGTTCGAAAAGGGCGACGTGTGGTTCAAATCAGGCGATATGATGCGCCAGGATCCCGATGGAACAGTCTACTTCGTCGACCGGCTAGGCGATACATTCCGCTGGAAATCAGAGAACGTGTCTACGAACGAAGTCGCAGACGTCTTCGGCCGGCACGCTTCAATCGCAGAGACCAACGTCGTAGGCGTCCAGATCCCACACGCAGATGGTCGATGTGGCCTTGCGGCCGTCGTGCTAGCGGCCGGCGTAAACGAGCAGAATCTCGATTGGGCGGGCGTAGCGCGCCATGCGGTGGCGACATTACCGAGATATGCGGTGCCGATCTTCGTGCGTGTGGTCAAGGAGTTGGATTATACGGGTACGTTTAAGATTCAGAAGGGGAAGTTGAAGGCCGAAGGGGTTGATTTGGATAAGATTGAAAAGGGGCCGCAGAGTAGTGATAGTATTTATTGGTTGCCGCCGGGTGGGGCGGCGTATGTGCCGTTTCGGAGGAAGGAGTGGGAGGAGTTGAAGGGTGGAAGAGTTAAGTTGTGAGGATGCTTGGTGGACTGACGGTTTGGGCATTTGGTCGGACTGGCTTTATCTTTGCATTTAGCAGTCGCATTGGATGGGTAGAAAACTACACGCATGCGATATATTGTAGATGCTGGATGGGGTGGATAGTGATGATCGTATATTATTTATTTCGTGCCATTTCCGTCACGACGGCACTCCGAGCTATTCTTGCTTGTACTTGACAAACAGCTGCGTGAGCCTAGTGACTGGTGGTAGTCAGCTCCATCAAACCTATGCTTTATTTCGAACAACGCTTTTCATATACATCGCTAAATATACTGGTCAATCCAAGAATACACCTATTTTCACATGTTGCCTATGCCACGGTTTGACCTCGCTATGCTATCATGACAGTTATACCGTGACTTCGTTGCTAGAACTGTTCGCTGTTGATGTTGTGCATGGCGTACACGGCCGTTTCGGGGTGTATCTCTGCACCAAAACGAAACGACACTGCTCAGAAAGGAGAACAACTGCAGGCTTACTCTATGGCCTTGCGTAGATCCGTCCATCGCTGTTTGAGGGTCTCATGATCGGCACTGAGCTGGGAATTATTAGTCTCTGGTAGTTCTATGATGAAAAGGTTGCAACTTACTTCAGCATATTTCATCTTCATCTCGACAAGAGCCTTCTCCATCTCCGCCATCTGATCTTCCATATGCCGATTCTCATTCTGAACTTCAATATTGCGTTGCATGACCTTTTCAGTGCCTTCTCGCATACGTTCTTCCACATTGGCTGCTTCACTGGCTGCGACCTTGCGCAGCTCATCAACCTGGCCTTTCAGGCTTTCGTTTTCGTCAATGAGATCCTGGTTTTCGACCTTAATTTTGACAAGCTCATTAGCGATTTCGATATGCTCGGCATCTGACTTCTCAGCTCGCTTCTCTAAAGACTTGATTTGTGCGGCTTTAGTCGTTGTGTCCGTCCTCAGATTCTCCAGTTCTGTCTCTCGGTTCTTTTCAGCTTTTGTTTTCTCTTCCCATTCGGCTGTGTACCGTGTAAGCATCTCTGGAGTGACTTTCACCGAACATGCATCCTGTACAAGCAAGTCTGCTCTGTATATATCGTTCTCAGACCCTCCTGAGCTGCCAAGAAACCCGGATTCGAGGATTGATTTGGAAGTCGGTGTTGCGTCAATATACACGTCAAAAAGTTTTTCTTTGAGATGGTTTGTTAACGCTTGCATATCGTTCATTTCAAGCAAGGTATCAACATTTTTCTGCATCAAAGCCATGCCGAATTTCAATATCGCTCCTTCAAGGCCTTCGCACAAGATAAGGTCGAAAACGCGCATGACGAGCTGTAGTGGTAAGCGATACGCGAACAACGTAAGAAACCATTGTGTAGCATAGAGCTTCGGCGTGACACCTCTGCGATTGAGATGGCAGTAAAGTGCCGGCTCGAGATCCTCCAACAATCGTTCAAATTGATACAGATGCAGATGTAGTCCTGGCATATCTTGTATAAACAATTCTCGCAGCTGATATCTGTTCATAATCCTGACCAGCAAGCAGAATGCTTCCTCTTCGGGCATTGTGAAGAGCAAAGGCATTATTATAAAGTTCATGCCTTGAGGATATCCTACGCCCTCATCAAATAGTGCATAAGCTTTGCACACATTGAAAAGTCCGTCTTGAAAGCCGGCTGCAGCTGCATACTTTGAGTAGCTTGTTCTCGAGCCCATGTCTCTTCGGATCATCTTCTCCAGCTTCACGAGAGCTGCAGCATCTTCTTTGGCTCGTCGTGCACGATCAGCAGCCATCTGTTCCTGAGCTTTGGTATCCTTGATGAGATCTGCACTTTCTTGAGAGGGAGAGGGTGGTGATACGGGTACGTTGGCGCTTGTTGCAGACGTTGATGGTTCTGACTGCACTGATGATCTCGATGAGACTGTAGACTCTTTCTCCTTTGTATCTTGAGATGGCGCCGGTGTTAGTGAAGTGCCTTGAGGCATCTCGTCTTTTGTGCCTCTGACTTTGAGTTCGTGATAAACAGCCTCGAGATCCTCATTCTTGCTGCTAGCAAGAACTTGCCAAATGACACCTCTGATCGTAGCTGGGATACCACTTGCAATTGCGGCAGTTAACTCTTCCGGGCTAGTCCGAGCTACAGCCTGTGGTCCTTCATTCACAACGGTCTGCCAGAAATCCCAGTCTATCGGCATGGCAGAGTCCGCGGCAGCAACTGAAAAGCCAGAGACAGTCCCAGCCGCCAGGTTGTCATCGATAGTGGGTGCTGGACTTGGGGGAATCTGGTCACCCAGTGACGCAGGCCAAGCATCCTTCTCAATCACAACAGCGGGCGCAGGAGCCACGCCCATGTTCAAGCTAGTGGATCGGCTGACACGACCGGTTGGTGTGCCCCCCTCACCACCTTCTGAGTTTTCAAGATTCGACACACCGACCTCCTCCCGCATCCGTAACAGCTTGAAACGCTCTTTAAGAGAGTTTCTGGCAGGATTTCGACCTCCGCTTTCCTTGCCCTCATCTATCGCCTTCAACATCAAGTCTTGACTGCTTCCCAATGTCGACAAAGAAGCATTGGTACCCCTTCGGTCCGCCTGAGGCTTAAGGGGCAGAGGGTGTAAAGGAGGGGACTTCGGGGCATCCTTGGGAGTTGATGTAGCACGACTTAACCATCCAAATGGAGTAGATCGCTTAGCTGGGGCAGGATGATCTTTCGGTGGCGGTTGAGGTGAAGGAGATCGAACATTCGGAGGTTTCGACTGACTAGCCCACGGTACTGAAGGCAACGAGGCTGAGAAATTGGGAAAGCGAGAAGGTCGAGGTGGAGGTTTCATGGCCAGGTCTGTAGCAGGTGCTCCTCGTAGGTCAATCGATTGTGATCTTGATTTGGCTGGTGGGTGCTCTGCCAAATCTGAAGCTTGTGACTGCGTCCTTTCCCGGACAGGTGGAACAGCCACCGGGGTTTGTATGATTGTAGCATTCACGGCGGAGTCATCCTCTTTCTCAAGTCCTGATGCTGCACTCGCTCCGCTTTGTGGTCTGATATGGGCGGACGTCCTCTTAGAGATGGGTGAGGCTGGTTCTTCCATTGTGCCATTTGGCTTGGAAGGAGAACGAGATCGTTCAGATGTGTCGGGAGCATCCTCGAACTATTCAAAATCAGCAACCAACGCTACCAGTGCATGAACTGGCTTCTGGCACGTACATCCTCTTGCTCAGAATGATCAGTGCTCCTGCTCATTACTACATTGTCCGCCATGATTCCCGCACCAGTCCGCACAACTTCAAGTCGTCAACCCCATGCACAAGTTACCATGTATCGAAGCGGTTTCTAGGTCGAGTTGTGAAAAGCTGTTTCTCGTTGGACTTTCGTACCGCAGTTGTAGTCTCTTTGTTGACGAATCGGGTTGTTCTCAACAAAGTTGACAGGAGTCGGCAGGCATACCACATGTAGTGGTGCAAAACTCAAAGGCTTGACAGTAGAAGGCTTCTTCAGGTCAGTGATACAGCAGAAGGAGCTATAAGTTGCGTGGTCTTGTTCGTGCACTGCAGCTGTTCTAATTACGATGTTTTTGTCAAGATTCTCAATACTTGAAACGTGTCGTGTGCATTGATACAATTATTTTGGGACACCATGCGCCCTTCTTCGAGGTCGCGGCCTCCATGAATGGGGCGAGTCTGAGCTGGCGTAAGGCTTACAGCAGCACTAAGCAAGCCCGATCGACGCCTAGCATGTGGCTTGAACCGCTACTATGGCTCCTCTTTGAGCCGCTTTACCCTGTTCTGACAAGCACGAATTCTAAGGGGCATGGAGCACATTGAGACAGTCCTGAAGTCAGCCAGTGTCCTTGTCTTTCATCATTTCCAAGTGTCGTTTTTCTGGACCATTACATGTGGGTCTCCTTTCAAGGTTGTTTCAGAATGAGATTTTGATGCTTGCCTGTTCACACTGAGTGAACTAGGTACTCAGCATGCAAAGTACTTACGCTACCGCTGGTCCATACGACCGTTTGTGCTGTAAAGAACCATTCTATACATTTTCATGCAGTATTGTACGCTGTAGATCCGTCCACCGACCATTTCGTAGGGGGTCAAGCTCCCTCAACTTTTCCAGCCACGTCCTCACGTTTTTCTGCATCTCAACTGACAAGCCACTAGTCAGCTTCTCCTCTGTGAGAGCACATCCTATCAACGCCTGGTAGACCCATTTGCTATCTGCTGCGTCTTCAACGAGATCTTCCACAAACTCGCGTTCCTCTTGGATGTACTCAAGCTTTTCCGCGTTGGACAGTTGTGGAGCTATGCCTTTCTGGCAAGTATCAGGATCGAAGCTACTCATGAGGTTCTGATGGTAGAACCACAATGACTGATCGTACGGGTCGAATAAGGCTTTGTGAATCAATTTGAGTTCTACACAGGTCAGTATGTAAATACAGGAAGTGCCTGTAGACAGTTACCAACCTTCTTCTAGCATTTGTTTTCGTTCCACAGCACTAGCATTCTCTTCATCAAGGATTTTCAAAATCAACCTGCTGCGAGTATGCCAGGCAGAGAAGTTAGATAGATTTTGTCGAATCATCATGGTGGTGTAGTCAAATTCGGCACGCGAGAGGCTCTCTCCTTTGAGCTTGTCACTCTCGAGTCGTTCGACTACTGTCCTTCGATATCCCCACCCATGGAAATTCCTGCTATCTCGAGTAAGCATTTTACTTACTAATTTCAGTTCATCTTCCCACAGAGCTCGCGCCCGTTCGGATGGTAGGTAAGAGGAACCCTGGTTCAGGAGCCAAAGCCTGTGGTTCCATATCCAGTAGCACTTCGGATATTGCAATAGTAGTGGGAACAGGAAATGTAAATCCAGATTAATGATGTCGAGCACCTGTGACTGTCTTTGCACTTCTTCGAGTTGCTGGTTTTGCACCTGATTGATTAAATTATCGAATTCGTTGCCAAAGATGCGTCGTCGAACGTTCCAAATAGTGTAGTACTCTGGGTTCGTCCTCAGCAAGGCAGAAGTTTTCTCGAGTAGATCTGGTGAGAGATCATCCTTAGTGACCTTTTCAATGTTCAGGTATGGTTCTGACAACAGCACTACAGACGTACACCTTGCTGGATCTCCGTGATAAGAGTCTGGTACTGCTCAATTTCTCGAAGCTCTCTCTGCCTTGCTTCGGCGGTGCGCTGTTCTCGTGTCGCGCTCCTCGGTATCCCGTGCTATATTTATCAACTTTCTAGTGCAGCTTTCCGGATCATGAGAACTCACACTGGCCATGCTAATATTCTCGAGAGGTGCTTGATGTCTCCAGAAGAAAAATTGGACTTGAAAACATCCAGTCAGCCAGAGCAAAGGTGAGAGAAGGGACGATCGTAGATGGCGAAGAAGAAGCAGTTACAGTCACTGGAACCAGGCAGTTCTCGAAAGAAACATGAATATGCAGAACAGCCACGAACTGGTGCTTCAACAAACGAATTCTATACTAACGATCAGCATGTTTACTATTACGTTCATTGTTTTCTAATTTTTGTTTTGTTACTCAAGACTGTAACACTGACATCCTGCACATCCTGACTGTGATCCCACCGCTGGGATCATCATGAACTACGTTGAATCACACGGCTCGAGAACTTCTGATAACGCAATCCACCACACAAGATCGCCCGTCCAAATTGCTACGAACAACACTCTAAAATGCAGCACGTGTTCGTCTCCTGGATCCTGCAGTCGAGAGGACAAGCAGAAAGCAATAACGAAGAGAAAGGAAGCAGCAAGTTCGACACAGGAAATATCTGGATCATTGCCCTCTGCATCGTCGCAATCATCGTCTTCTGCCTTGTGTTGTGGTACCGTTGTCGCTCAAAGCTCAGATGCTCCAGTCACACCCATTCACACGTCTAGCCCATCAACCATCAGGAAGCGAAGCCGACGAAGCGACCTACAAGCAAGCGAGAAGGCCAGAGCGGCTAAAAACGATCGGACCATACGTTCTGCGAAAAATGGAAGCCCAAAGACCAGAGGTCGACCTCCACACCACCCAGATGGGACATACATGTTGAGACGCTTCGAGGTACCCGATCGTCATACATCCCTGCGCTCGTCAATGTCTCAAGCTAATTCTGTACTCCAAACCAATCTCGACCCTCATCTTTTGTCTTCTCAAGAGCGATACTCAAGACAGCGAGACTATTCCAGGGACCCTTTCCGTTCTGTGAGTGAATCAGGACTGCGACGCGGGCTGAGAGACCGAACGGCCGGTGATGGCCACGGTGTATCGGCGCCCCATTACTCGCCCTCATTTGTCCATGCCCAAGATCCGAGAGATTCAGTGGATGTCAGGCGTGAGAGCGGCATCCGATATGTCAGTATGGATGGTGTTTGGTCCGTAGGTGGTCGGGTTGCAACTGTTTCTAGTCCACTACAAGGCGTCGATACGGGCACTGGAGAAATGCTGACCAGTGGCACAAATGCGCCTATGATTACAGCACAATTCTTGGAGAAGTCTACTGATGATAGCAAGACTAAATCACACCAAGCACGACTGGCCCTTGCCTTGGACATCGATCAGGCTCGCCGAGTCTTAGCCATCAGCCCTCCAGCTTCGCCAGGCTCGGAGTCTTCAATGAATAGGTATAACAGCTTTGATTGGAGGAACAGCACTTGGAGCAAGGAGCAGGACTCACCTTGTAAGAACAAATCGTGTCTAGCTTCCTTGACTGCTAACGAGGTTCCAGGCAAGAGCCGACGCAAAAGCGGCCCCGATGCGAGACCAAAGAAAGCGGTGCCGTCAGTCGCTTTTCGAGTATTGGATGCTCCACGACTCAAAGACGACTTCTACTGTTCAGTACTGGCCTACTGTTATACCAACCGCACCCTTGCCGTCGCACTCACGCATCGAGTCTATCTATGGACTGAGCAATATGGTGTCAGGTATCCTCCTTTGACTCCAGCGAGGCCTGCAAATTACGTGAGCTCCCTTGCCTTCTCCTCGACCTTCGGTGGTAAGGCGATTCTCGCCATTGCTCGCAACAGTGGTCATGTCACACTCTGGAGCCTGTTTGAACGAAAGGCTCGGTTTGAAGTACCGCATCCTTAGGCAGCATGTTGCGTAGCATTTCGTCCCACCTTGAGCAAGAGACAGATATCTGGAAGCAATGGAACTGTGTCTTGCGAGGATTTGCTGGTCGGAGATGATTCTGGGTGTCTGTATTACTATACCATCTACTGGCCTGAATTCGCAGCAGGACATATGATATTGCTCACCAAACTAGATGCACATTCGCAAAACATTTGCGGCCTTGCTTGGTCGCCTGATGGTAAGACATTTATCAGTGGCGGAAACGATAATACAGCACTGCTATTCGAGGTCGACACCGTGCTCGAAGGTGTCTCGACTGGCAGCAATGAGCAAACTGATGAGGAATGTGATACCTCAAACAGCGTCTCCAATAAAACTTCAGTCTCGTGCAATCCAACACCTCCACAGTCTCCGGACAGGCCAGCTCTGCCAATGAATCGTCCTTACATCACTGGCAGTCATAGTTTGATTGAACATTTCGGCATAGGCGATGCCGTCACAATAGGGATAGATGTACTGACACCGTCTACCAGCATTGCTCCTGGGGAACGACCAGGTAGACCCCTGGAGAGAAGCCAACCAAGTAGAACTGAAACGGGGCGCCCACCATCACCACTACCAAATGGCGCACGAGTACAAGCAAATCTGGAGAATTACCTTGCAAACCCTGGCATAAGTGGGAGACCGTTCATGCACAAGAAGTCTTTCTGTCACTCGGCTGCTGTGAAAGCGATTGCATATGCACCGTGGCAATCCACGCTTCTTGCAACGGGGGGTGGTAGCAACGATCGACAAATCCATTTCCATCATACAGAATCCGGTTCGACGTTGGCTGTGATCAACGTTTTTGCTCAAGTGACAAGCTTGACGTGGAGCTCGACACGACGTGAGATTGTTGCAACGTTTGGATATGCGCAACCTGAACACGATATCAGAATCGCAGTCTTTGCTTGGCCCAGTTGTGAATGTGTTGTGAGCATACCCTGGGAGCGTAAGGCTGATGGCGAGATTGGAAGAGCTTTGTGGGCGATTCCTTACCCCGGTGGACCGAACGATGCGACCATGGAAAGCCACGACGAAAGTGAGACTAGTTTCTTAGCTTGGGAAGCGACGCACGGACATGACGTTAGCCAGGAGGAAGAGGCCAACGAACCAACTGGATTTCGAGTCTGGCAGGCAGTCCGGGACCGCGAGCGAGCGCGGCAGGAAGGAGCCAGTGCAGAACAAACCTCGCAGAACTTGAATGGCTCCAATTCTCCTATGACTCGTTGGTCACATCGTAATTCAGCTGATGGACGATTTGACCAGGTTCGAAAGTCTCGAAACTCAACGCGAGGCGAGGGCGAGACATGGGCCAGCCGTACAGAGGAGGAGGGAAGTTTGATCATCGCATGCTGTGACCAAACTGTCAAATTTTTCGAGGTCTGGGCTGGAAAGAGCAAAGGTCGGAGTAGAGGGATTGGTGCCAAAGCTGGGGTACTAGGTGGCAGTAAAGTGCTTGAAGGTTGGTGTGAAGGTGTCAGTGTTGACGAAATCAGTCAAAGTGATAGCATTCGTTAGGTTGTTTCAGAACGGTAGCTTGGTTATCCTCAACATCGTACTATGTAGCACGGAACCTCTGTGTCTGCTATTTTATCCTTATCAGTACCTGGCCAACATATGCTGCGCGCCCCTGGAATCGGGCTCCTTGAACTGACAAGATGAACCTGATGTTGGATGTCTTTATCGCGCTAAATGCCACTAACAGATACGCGTCATTCACGCGTGCCTTCTGAATCTACTAAATTGACCACTCTTCGACACGAGACAAGAATTTGCCTCTTCCTTCATGGCGAGAGCTTCTTGACCCCTCCTAGCCGACGCTTCAGTCATCATGGGCTGTTATGGCCGCGACGATCAAGCCCATAGAGGCAAAATCTGTGCATCAGATTCAAGCAGGACAGGTCATCGTCGACTTGTGCTCCGTGGTCAAGGAACTGGTCGAAAATGCCCTTGATGCTGACGCTACATCGATAGAGGTGCGTTTCAAAAATTATGGACTAGATGCGATTGAGGTTCAGGACAATGGCACGGGCATCTCGGAAGCGAATTATGAAGGTTTAGCACTGAAGCATTACACATCTAAACTGTCAACATACGACGACCTTTCGGAATTGCAAACCTTTGGCTTTCGAGGAGAAGCATTGTCGTCTCTTTGTGCGCTGTCCACCTTCTCTGTCGATACTGCGCAGGCTCATGAAGCACCGAAGGGCAAGCGACTCGAGTTCGATACTTCGGGGAAGCTAAAATCTACCAGCTTCATTGCTACAAAGAAAGGCACAACGGCTATTGTGGAGAACTTGTTCTCTAAGCTTCCTGTCCGTCAGAAGGAGTTGAGCAAGAATGTTAAGAGAGAATATGGCAAAGTTTTGGGCTTGCTCCATGCTTATGCATGCATTTCTACAGATGTAAAGTTCACCGTCAAGAATACTATGCAAAAAGGTCGCAGTACTGTTGTGTTCTCCACCAATGGTAACATGACGACTAGAGACAATATTGCCAATGTCTACGGCGCAAAGATGCTCTCTCAACTGATCGAGTTAGACATGAAGCTCGACTTCCAACCAAGCTTGACTCAGATGAACAAAAATAGCGCGGATGCTGCAAATGTCAGCGTGGTAGGCCATATCTCCAAACCTGTGTTTGGTGAAGGTCGTCAGACCCCAGACCGGCAGATGTTTTTCGTCAATGGTCGACCGTGCGGTCTGCCACAAATTGCCAAAGCTATCAATGAGGTCTACAAATCGTATAACGTCTCACAATCGCCATTTATCTTTGCAGATTTCAAGATGGACACGAATGCATATGATGTCAACGTTTCTCCTGACAAGCGAACCATCTTCTTGCACAACGCGAGTGACCTCACGGACAGGTTGAAGGAGGCGCTTGAAGAACGGTTTGACAGCATTGATCAAACCGTGCCACAATCCGGAGTGCAAGGCGCAAAGCTTCCCGTCTATCGACCACTAACAGTGGTCAGACGTGCTTCGAAGCCTGACGATGGGAGTGATGCAGATGATGGCACACGAACCAATTTGCCCCTTGAACAACTCACAAGTGATCGAGAAGTCAGGGATTCAGCTCCTGACATGGATGGAGCGCGTGAGCAGAGCCCTACACCAAATTTGTTGAAAGCCTATTTCGGTAATGTTGCGAGCACAAGAGATGATGAACCTGAACCAAGGAAGACACCGGATCCTGCGAAAGTTCATAAAGCTGTGGCACGACAGGCAGAAAAAGTTGCGAAGGCTATCGAGAAGCAGAGATCTCTCCTGGTAGGGACAACGGCCAGTGATGATGAAATTGACGCAACCGATGCTCGCATCCGGCAAGAGTCACCAGAATTGACTGAACCGTTGAATAAACATGTTCAGGACTTCAACGCGCGGATGAATGAACAGCAAAGGAAGAGAAGCGAGATATCACATGATGTACTCGAGGCGACCCGAGAGCATTTGACATCACAAATGGTTCAAAACGACAAGGGGATTGTGCCAACTGCACTTGACCGAATGAGGCCACGAAGACTATCACCTGAGATTGCAACCATCACTATCGGTGAGAGAGTTGTTACGAGAATGATAGGTACACCCAAGATCAAGCATCTTGAAGAGGTAAGGCATAAAAGCTTTGGTAACGCAACAATATCTCAGTTCTCACAAGCCCTGCAAAAATTTGGTGCTGGAGGTAGTACAAGTGCCTTGCCTGACAATGACAACGGAAACTTAGACCAGGAATTACCCAACGAACTTTTGCAGAAAGAAGCAAGAACTCCGGACCAGAGCGGAGATGACATTGAAGATAAGGCAGACAGAAGAAAAAATGACCAATATTCAGAATACGAACAAAACAAGTCAGAAAGTAACGCCAATCCCGTCCAATTCGATGCTGAGATTATGCTGGACGAAGCTGCGGAGAAGGCCCAAGAGGAGAACCGAGTACAGAAGTTGATAAATGAAGCTGAAAAAACACATGTAAAGCCCGGCAACGATATGAGACGAGTAACTCAAGCATTGAAAGGGACATTATTGAAAGACTCGACAGTGAACCTCGTTGCAATATCGGACACGAGCTTGGAATTCCTTGCAGAGCAAACAGCCAATATGAAAGACAGGAATATAGAGCAGCTCTGTGAAGAAAGGCAATTTGTGAGGCAAGAGTCGATGAATGTTACTGAAGAGGAGAGATTGTCTTTGACCATTTCTAAAGAAGACTTTAGCATGATGCACATCGCGGGACAATTCAATCTCGGCTTCATCATCGCTCTTCGCCATAAAGATGTGACTAACAAAGCGAGGCAAAAGGACGAAGTATTCATCATAGACCAACATGCATCTGATGAAATCTACAACTTTGAAAGACTACAAGCAGAGACGGTGATTGGGAATCAACGGTTAGTGCACCCAGTGATGCTGGATCTGACGGCGGTTGAAGAAGAGATTGTCCTTGAGAACAGCCGGGCTTTGCAACAGAACGGTTTCATCGTCGAGACAGATCTATCAGGCGACTACGCTGTAGGGCAGAGATGTCAGCTCATGAGCCTACCCCTGAGCAAAGAAACAACATTAGGAATCAGAGACTTGGAAGAGTTGATACACCTTCTCTCTGAGACACACGTCAGCGAGAATACAGCATCGATACCACGACCAACCAAGATTAGGAAAATGTTCGCGATGAGGGCATGCAGATCCAGTATCATGATAGGCAAGACCTTATCGAAGAGGCAAATGAAGCACGTTCTCGAACATATGGGCATGATGGAAAAACCATGGAACTGTCCCCACGGCCGTCCGACTATGAGACACTTGTCCAGTCTCGATAACCTCGATGGCCAACTGTGGAGCGAAGGCGATGGCCTGGTGTCCGACGAGACAGAAGCACGGGAGTTCTCGAATGCAGATATTTGGAAACACTACATAGCATAACATATGAATCTTCACCTTGTGCCACTGCATATAACCCGAAATTTCTTCAAACGACCGTCCTTCATGTATGCTAGCAAGCTGGGGGGCATAGGGGTAACGGCGCGGTTAAGACTGGCAAAGTCGTGTCAACCTGGAAGTATCCGAACAATGGCGATGGTTTTGTGTTGTTCGTCGGCTAGATGTCATGTGACATTAAGCCGCGGCTCTTTCGAGGTTTGTCAACCCGCATCAGCGGAAGTTTGTCCGTCGCCTAGGATTCGACAGCTTGTTATTCTTTTCGACCTTCAAGCCACCAATCAGATGGAATGAGATACGGCGAGATCTCAAGACCTTCCAATAGAGTACTCGAGCGAACCGCGGCTTTCAGATAACTTTCTAAGCCGAGTTTACCCTGCATCTCGTGCAAGGCTGCCGGTTGTCCAAGCCGTCCGGGTGACGTTGTTCAAAACTTTTGAGCTCGGTCGTTACTCGTGGTGTTTCCTTCACAACATTGTTGTGCTCGAGGCATGTTGTCGACGTTTAGGCCCACTCTATCCTCCCTGTTGGGTCTGAAACGAGCTTCGAGAGCTAGCACAACAGCACAGGCACGTCACGACGACCTTAACGCGAACCTTGTGCTGACCTGTTAGCAGCTATTCAAAATGGCTCCCACGCAAAAGAGAAAATACACGGGGAAGTGTTTCAAGGTCGCGGAGGGTGAGACTGAGTTACACGCAAGCTAAGGCTCGAGCTGACCAATATATAGCATACAAAGAGGACCATTCGAAAGGAGCTATGCTACGATTCGAAGACTCCCTTCCCAGGTTACCAGTACCCACCCTGCAAGAGACCTGCGAACGATACCTCAAATCGATACACCCTCTGCTTACGAAAGAAGAGTATACTGCTTCAGAAAAAGCTGTTGCCAACTTCCAGCAGCAAGCCACCACACTACAAGACAGGCTGGTCGAGCACGCGGAAAAGCCAGAAACCAAGAACTGGATAGCTGAATGGTGGAATGAAGCGGCGTATCTCGCCTACAAGGATCCCATCGTGCCATATGTTTCCTACTTCTACTCATTTCGTGACGACCGAAAGAGACGCAATCCCGCCAAGCGAGCTGCTGCAATCACATCCGCCGCCCTTGAATTTCAACGTCAGGTTGTTGACGGTTCTCTTGAGCCAGAATATATGCGCAAAAAGCCGATGGCCATGAGCAGCTACGAGTACATGTTCAACACCTGCCGTGTCGCTGCCGAACCTGCCGATTATCCCATTCAGTACCCCTCCAAGGAACATCAACACATAATAGCCATCCGAAACAATAATTTCTTCAAAATTCCAACTCATGTCGATGGCAAGCAGTTGAACACATCCGAACTAGAACAGCAATTCAACAAAGTTTACAAGAACGCCCAATCATCACCACCCATCGGTTCTCTAACGTCGCTTCCCCGGGATCAGGGCGCCAAAGCCCGCGCCAACCTTATCAGTGCCAGCCGAAACAATACTGCTTCCTTGAAAGAAATTGAGTCGTCCTCGTTCATCATCTGTCTTGACGCCGCATCCCCGGTAACACTCGAGGAACGCGCTCACTCGTACTGGCACGGTGATGGTGCAAACAGATGGTACGATAAGCCCCTTCAATTCATCGTCAACGACAATGGTACAGCAGGTTTCATGGGCGAGCACTCCATGATGGATGGCACACCGACTCACCGTCTCTGTGATGTTGTCAATGCACTGATCGTGAATAACCGTCTTGATTTCAGCAACCCATCTATCCGTTCCTCCCTCTCAGACCCGCAAGCGGTTCGCTTCGACGTTGACAAGAATGTGATCGCCGACATGGCATCTGCTCAACAACAGTTCGCAACCACCATGGCGGCTCACGAGCTTCGTGTCCAGGCCTACCAGGGCTACGGTAAGGGTCTGATTAAAAAGTTCAAGTGCAGCCCCGACGCGTATGTGCAAATGATCATCCAGCTCGCATACCACAAGATGTATGGCAAGAACAGACCTACTTACGAATCTGCCGCAACACGAAAGTACCAGCTTGGTCGTACTGAGACAACACGAACCGTGTCCGAAGAGAGCGTTGCGTTCTGTAATGCGATGGCCAACCCGGACATGGAACGTGCAGAGTGTGAGCAGCTGTTCAGAAAAGCAGTTGACGCGCACGTGAAGTATACTCAGCTTGCGTCTGACGGGTATGGTGTTGACCGACACTTGTTCGGTTTGAAGAAATGCTTGAAGGAGGGCGAGGAGGTGCCCGATTTGTACAAAGATCCAGCCTACAGCTACTCTGGCTCATGGTTCATCTCATCGAGCCAGTTGAGCAGTGAGTACTTCAACGGCTACGGTTGGAGTCAGGTCATCGATCAAGGTTGGGGTATGGCATACATGATCAACGAGAACAGGCAAGTACAACAAAGTCCTTCATTTGGAATTAAAACTAACAGAGACACAGCATTCAATTCAATGTTGTGTCGAAACACCTCGGTTCAGAGAAGATGTCACATTACTTGAACGAAGCAGCAGGTGACATCAGAGAGATGCTCCTCCCTAGCTTGGAGGCTCCTAAGGCGAAGCTATAGCGCAACCAAAAGAGTGATGTTTCTAGCGATTACCCGACGGACATGCGGGTAGTTGATACCGGAGCGGACGGAGCTGGTGTAGGGACATATGGATATTGACCACATAGTATTTGTTCGGAAATATTAGGCACAGATCATACTAGCAGAACATGGTGCCCAATTTAGGTGCGGACGTAGACATTACGACAACGAAGATATAAAATCAATAGATGAAGTATTCGACCATGGAGCTCCTGGGTGTGCTAGTACGTAAGTCCCCCGACCACAGACCCTATCTATGTAAGAGCTCCCTGAAAATCAGCAATCTCGCCAAGGTCCTGTACACTATAGGCTATCCACATTTAAGCAAATGGTCTTCACAACATTTCCAACACTACTATCATTGCAACACCGTCATCTTCTTTTCTGCCCTGCTAGCCATCGCGCTATACTTCCACTAGAAGTAGAATGGATCGAGCGGTCGGAAGAGAGGATCCGTTTATCGTCTCGAAGACTGCTCTTCCGTTTCACAAGAGGTTTTTTAGCAGAACTTTGTGTTTTCTTGTCCACGGGGACACTTGATGTCTGCCCGTCTCCTTCGTCCTGTGCATCAACTTGGCTCTTGTCTGGAACAGGTGTCCGGTTTCGCTTATTCCCGGATAGGGTTGACTTCTTGGAGGTCATGGTTTGCCGCGTTGATGATGGCTGGGTCAATGGTATTGGTGATCTGACCTTTGGATCTGTTGGCGCAAGACGTTCCCCAGGCCGTTCTTCCGGCTCATCGTCCACAGCGCTTGCGGTCTCCTCAATAACCCCAGAAGAGATGTCTGAATCAGATTCAGATACCACGGCAAGATCCTCGAGCAACGGCAGAGGGTTTCCTCCTTCCATGTCACGAGGTCGCTCGGATGAATAACCTGAATCGTTTCGAATGTGACCAATCTTAGGTGATGCTGATTTGTTTGCCCATCTCGTCATTGATTCTCGGGCGCTTGTCATGGTAGTCTTCTCAGAATAGGCGAATACAACAGCCCCTGCAGGTGGTTTTCTGAACTTGATCCGAGGGCAGGAGGTGTGTTTTCGGTGGCTTGGTACTAGCTGCTGCAAATGATTACAAGAGCACGTAGTCTTTTCTTTGCAAGGAGTATATAATCCATTCTTGTTCGGACAGTGCCACGTGTGACTTGATGTCAATCGTTTGATCGTACCGTCATTCCGCTCGCCTTGTTGTTCCGCCAGGTACAACAGACAAGGCAAAGAAGCTGCGAGCAGGTTGAGTCCTCGAGGGATTTCTTGCCACATCGCCTTACCACAGGCCCCGGCTCGAGTCCAGGCTTCTTTAGATGCCATGGAAGGTGCAATAGGAGCCTCCATTCCTTCGTAGAAGAACACAACCTCGATTGTTTCCAGAAGTGGGCCCCAGCCATCAGTCAACGCGTCCAGGTCACATTTCTTCATGACGGTCGAATCCTTGTATTTGGCAATGGCAGCGAGTTCGTATCCGAGGATTCGATCACGAAAAAATCCTCTGGCAAGGCTTGTCTCTCGTCGCGTACACTCTATACAAGCCATGACTTCCTCAACGTGATCAGCAATCTTGACAGTCTTCTCATACTCTGTCAGAGCTTCGTTCTCTTCAGGCTGTTTGATACACTCCTGGTAGCAAGACTTGATGCACTTCCAAGCAGCACGTCCACCGTTAGCTTTTCGCTGGCATGCTGGCATATGGTAGTTAAGCTCAGCTCTCGATAATGCTCTATATCGTGCGAGATGCAACACAACGCTCACATATGAAACAAGCCAGGCACGCTTCTCGGATGGACTGTAGAGAAGCACTGGGGCATCAACCTTGCTGTAGAGTTGATCTGTCACTGGACCTTTGAGAAAAGGCGTCACCCGTGTTTTGGCCACTTTGTAGGTCACCGAACCTGTGAAGGAGATGAGTCTTGGAAGGCTAATGGAGCCGCCAACGGTAACACTGTCTTTCACTCGAGTCGACTGGAGCTCTTTTGCCCGGGAGTAAGCAAGTTTGTGGTACGAAAGACTCTCGGTTCCAAGGAGGATCTCTGGGTCTGTCCAAAGGCCAAGAAAATGTCTGGTCGAATTGCACAGATCGGTCAGATCCAGATTTTTTAGCCGATCCTCTTGTAACCCTGCGTGTGGACTGTCGCCAGGTTCGCATGGCTGAAAATGCCACTGAACACAGCCCTCAGACATGAAGACAGGAAAGACGAATGCACGCTCACCATATAAGACCAGACCGCCCTTGTGTTTGGTCTCATAAGATATACCGCAAAGAAAACACATGAGTTCGAACGTCAATTCAATTCCACGCATTTGGTGCGGACGCCAGAAAGGAGTATCAAAATTCGCTGCACAAGCGGTGCGAGGTAAAAGAGGAAGCCAGCACGAACTATCTCTGCTGGGGAAGTCGGGCTGATGTGCGCTCTCAATTATATACGTCGTTCTTTCGGCACTCACAACCGGGACGTTGAGGTTAACTGTGCAAGGGAAAGGACCGTGCGACCCGTTATGGAGTACAGCGAAGAGCCATGCTAGAGCTTCGATGAGTTCCAGTTGGTGATCGACCTCGCCTACTATTGACAGAATTGATTCATGTGAGCCATGATTGCTTGAAGACATGCATGACACAGACAAGTCCCCAATCAATTCGCGTTTCAGGGTCCAGAGCGCAAGATCGTGAGGCAGGGACTTTCGAGCAGCAGATATTTGAGTAACAGTGGCCGGCAGGTCTTTACTATGACTGTGTGGAGGGTATTCCGAACCTGAATCTGATGCCTCGTGGTCGATATCATTTTTAGCTTCGAGAAAGTCCACTTCTTCTCTTTCAAGACTGATGTGTTGGTCAGAGCCAGCGAGAGCAAGCATGATAATTTTAATGCGCTCACTGGCATCCGGCCATCGTGCCTGTACATACTCTCCAATACTGCCGGCCCACAAATTGGACCTACTCCCACTGAGCACCACCAAATCCCATAAAGCACTAGGATTGGAGTCGAGTTCCACCGAGACGAAAGCAGCCACGTTCAGCGGAATGGACAGGAAGGCTCGCTTGCTAAAAATGTCTGATTTCTCTGCATATGTGCTTAGCCTAGAGAGTTGATGGTTGAACAAAGCTAAGTCTACTCGGTTGCTCGATCTGGCTTCACTGCGATGTACTTCCCATTGTTCCTTTCCGTGCAGGCTGTTGTGGCCATAACGGCTGTAGGAAGACTGGAGAGCAGTATGAGGATTTTGAGGCAGAATTCTAGATGAAATCTGACCCTGACCGGGTTTTGAGGAAGACAGCCTTGCATCGAGACTCGATGAGGTATCCACGAGCGTGTCGTAATCGGTAGCCCAAGAAGAGCTCTTCGTGTTTTTACTTAGGTCGGCATAGTGGTCCTCTTTCTTTGGCAGGGTTCCCCTTTGGCGGGTTCTTGAAAATGATCTTGCTCTTGGTAGTTGGGTTTCTCGATGCAACAAATAGTTACCATCGGAACCCAGAGGTTTTCCATCAGCTGAAAAGAGAGGTTGGGAACCGAAGGGGTCGACATCGTTCGAGTTAGTGGGACGATGGTCTTGAGACATATTGTCTCGCCTAGAGTTGCGAGGACTGCTCATGTCTGATCAAAAGACAAAGGTCATTGAATCATGATAGAGCATACTCGTAGGTAGGTTTCATCTGTTGAAGAAGTCAAGTGAATAGCACTGACTGCAGTCGTTCATCAATCGAGTCGACCTCTTTCAGCCTGACGAAGTCCAGAGAGTTTCTATGGATGTAGATTGCATCGTGCCAAAACCCACGACAATCGTAGACACAAGATATGTTGTTAGAGATGGTGAAAGCCAGGATGTATTGCATTTCATGTTTCAAGGCTGAGTCTCGTACCGCAGCGCATTCATGAAAGAGGTTGTCCAGTGATTGACCATCCATGCAAGGGCAGGAGGAGCTTGTACAAATATGGGAGGAGCTAATAAGCGACAAATCAGGCAGCAATATTCTCGACACCGATACCTGCGATTGTTTCTGGAAATAATGTTTTGTTCGGGCATATTATTGCAGGCTCATGGCTCGATGAAGTAAAAGTGGCAAAGGAAGAGTGAGAACTATCAAGGTAGGTATGTCAAGATGACGGCTCTGTACACTTTGTTATGGTTCAAAATCGGGTCTTCTTTGCTCCACCTCGATGGCTCGTACATGCTTACTGTAGACTGACACGACTACCTTATACCTGCCTAGGTAGGTACACGATGGCTTCATCTGTCCTTGGGACACTGGCTAAGTCATATTTTACCGTGAGTCGTTTACGCGAACATTCAGGCATTCATCTATAGCCGTACGCAATACTGCGTACCTGCCTTTGTGCTAAGCCACCGAAACCTATAATACATTACGAATGTTCATACCGAACTGTCTACAAGTTCCTGAAACACTCCTTACAATGCATTCCTACTACCTCCGACGGGCCATTAGAACATTTCCTGTTTTTGAAATGAGTTAAAGGGGTCGGATATTTTAGCTCAACTATCTTAGAATTTCGCTTACCTTCTGATTACACGGCCTTGCAGCAGGTAGAGAGAGTGCACGACTGTGTAGCTGAACCACACCATGCATCAAAATGCGCCAAAGTGCAGCCTCGTGTATTTCTGCCAATCAAAGGCCGAATTAGGGGAACAAAGGTCAGCTTGAGCAGGGGTCTTGGTAAGATTTATATTTCAATTGGGTTTTGCTTACCTGCATACAAATTTGCGGCTAAACATCTTCTGGGAGAACTGATGATCTGGACAGGGGCCCATCATCGCATCAACCATTGCATTCGATGACTGCTGCAAACCCTATCGTGTGACCATGGTTCAATATCAGCTGAAAACACAACTTGCAGCCTGGACGACTAATGGCTACCATGTAAGCCTCTCGACACAAAGAATAACCATCAGCTCAGCCGCCTCACGCGGTAGACCAAAGACCGTCATACAGCTCCATTCAGGCCAGCCACTACTTCTGTCCCTGTTGTATAAGATGGTGTTATCCTACCATGTTCCAAAATCATCAGGAATAATCTTGAAAACCTAATCATTATGTCGAAAGAACCATCCCACGACTTCGAGGTTCATATCCTTTTGAAACCGACCGAAGTGCTTGGACCAGATAACAAACTCAAAGATGTGGTCCTGTCAGAGTTCTCCATCTCGTCGACTGTCATGGAAATGAACATCCAGTATGTGGACACCAAGGATCTGAAGTTGTACAACAACGGATGGGACCTTCGTATCCGTAAGAAGAATGACGAAAAGAAGTTCGAGTTAACGTACAAGAAGCGTTATCCAATCATCAATGCAAACTCCGGTAATGGCCAGGATAACATCAATGCAGCACTCGAAACGGCCGTCAAAGACGGTTTCGATATCTCATCATCCAAATATCTAGCACAGGTTGAGCTTGGGTACTCGAAACAGACTCTCTCCCTCAGCTACGACGAGAAAGTTGATGCCAAGCACAGCAAGGGACTAGATCTCCCAGCTGCGGCAGACTCCCACAAACTCCTTTTGAAAGACGCACCCGAGAACCTGAAGAGAACCAACCAGGACCTCCTCGCTAACTCCATAATTTACGGACCAATACTTGCGAAGCGGTACAAAGGTACCTGGAATGATATCGAGCTTGACATTGAGGTGTGGCCCATTCGAACGAGCAAGACAGATCCTACGCTTGAACCGGTCGTCGAGGCATCATTCAAGACGTCTACCTTGAAAAAGGCGATAGAGGGGCAAGATAATCTCACGAAGCTTCTAACAGAGCGAGGCTGGTTTCTGGCTAAGGACTCCTTGAAGACAGGACTCATTATGGAAGCGTACGGAGAGGTTAATTCGGAGACCTGATTGAATCTTGTTTGCAGAGGGAGAGATTGTTATTTTTATACTTATTTCTTACTAAACATTGTTTCTTGCTAGTTCCATAAGTGAAACTGAACCAAGGCTCAAATGAGTTACTTGTGAACTTAAGGGACTATCAGCTTATGCAGTTTTCAAATTGTCATCTAGCGCATCACACTCAGATCAGAGGAAATAGTAAGCAGCAAACGGGACGAATTATCAACCAAAATATTATACTGAGGGATTACGTCGGCCTGCGTCTAACCCTAAACCTTATCCCCTGACGATGCTGGTACTTCAGCATGCGGAGCCTCAGATAGTACAAGGCTGCAAGGTATTCGGTCAGCTATCGGCCGCTCATGCATTGAAGCTTAGCTGCTGGAGCAGCGTTTGCAAGTTACGTAGAGGTACACACCTGCCTACAATACTTCAAAACAAACATCGCGACGCACTGAGTACAATCCCTACTCAAATACTTCAGCTCAGCAAAATACATTCCAAACAGACTCGACTCTCAACCTCGAACCTCGAAACACAGCATCGTCAAACTCCTCGGCCTCCCAACCTTCCTCCACCTAGGTATCTACCTACCAAACCCACCCAAGTCCCCAATCCACAACAAACTCACAAACCATGGCCACCCCCGCCAAAAGAATAGAAAAATGGGAAATAGACCGATACTGGGAGATCTTCGCCTCCCTCGTCCAACAACCAGCAACCCAATCCTCACACCTCACAAACGCAGCCGCGGCCTCCGTCCTCCGCAACTCGCAACTGCGCGACGACCAGCTCGAGCGAGTATGGGATCTCGCGGACGTCGATGGCGACGGGGAGCTCGATTTCGAAGAGTTCTGCGTTGCTATGCGTGTGATCTTTGATTTGGTGAATGGGGAATTGCAGGATGTGCCGGTCCAACTGCCGGATTGGTTGGTGCCGGAGAGTAAGGCCTACTTGGTGGCGGCGAATCGCGCGGTCAAAGGAGGGGCGGAACGGTTTGAGAGGATTGAGGACGATGATGATGGGGATGACGGAGATGGGGGTGTAGGGTTGAAGGATGGTTTTGATTGGTATATGAAGCCTGGGGATAAGAGGAAGTATGAGGAGATTTACTCAGCGAATAAAGATCGGAGAGGGGAGGTTGGGTTTGAGGGACTGCAAGGTTTGTATGCGAGTTTGGATGTGCC
>Ga0068631_100140_pt1 | contig 26108 bp, 29 predicted proteins | sample InSIn5gowninarea_2_FD_77434 | JGI IMG/M metagenome (GOLD analysis project Ga0068631, IMG submission 77434) | Clean room microbial communities from NASA Spacecraft Assembly Facility at Jet Propulsion Laboratory, Pasadena, California, USA -... ...
CAAACTAGTCCCATCATTCTATACAGTACACGAAGTCGTTAACTCTTACTGCATCTCAAGAAATTTTATGCACAGGACACTCTCTCTTCCTACCGAACCACTCCGCGATACATTCCTCATGAAACTTGCACCAGCACTCCAATCTCGCAAGGTGATCTCCGACTTCATATTCAACCATACAGATACTACATTCTTGTGGTTGCGGCTCTTCTTCGCCGGGGATAGATACTGCGATACAGTCCTTCTCCGTTGCTGTGAAGCGTAGCATTTGCGCGGGTATGACGCGTGCTGGCGGTGTGGATGATGATGGCATTGAGCTTGAAATTGCGACTGGGGCAGGGAGGGATGTGGATAGGGTTGGCTGGGTAGAGTTGGATTGTGCTTGTGTTCTCTGACGAGGGGCGGATGAGGATGATGACGGTGTCTTCTGCTATTTTCGCAACAGGAAGTATTCGAGGAATGAAGTGTTCGACGGACAAGAGGTACACCAGAGACTACAGCACACGGCATACACGAAATCATTTCCTCACCAAGTGCTCCACGGCTACAATTACCACCTTCGATCGAATGATGTAGGTGGACACACATCTCAAACGTACTCCCGACATCTCGACTATTTCATCCAATCCTTGACGGCTATGGTTTCTGGGTGATGGCATTTTATTTACGCATTTACGACGTACGACAAAGGAAAGAAAAGCAAACGATATTGATTGAACATATATCCAGACGAGGGTATTGAAATCACTAAACGAGTTTATGACATGAGATGACATTTTTATTACAGCGAGCAAGAGAGCGAATGGGATAAGCGAGGATGAACGGAATGGGATGATGACTATGGCAAAGAACTGTAGTGGTGTTTTAGGTCTTGTGTTATTGGGAGAAAATTTTGTAGCGCTCAGCTCAATTTATTCATGTATACATGAAATCTATTCATTCTTCTTCATGGTTCATGCTTCGTGAACATTATGGTAGTATCTCATTGCTCGTTCGTGTGGCTGCTGCAAGACCTTTGCTTGCGGGTTGCTTCTGCTACAGGTAGCATGCCCTGCAGTGTTTTGTTGTGCATTTCTGTGCTGAGAAGTACTGTGAACACTGTAAATAATGGCAATGCTCATGGCATGCTGTCTCGGCGCAGGGTTCACTAAGCGCGTTCCGTTCGTATGCTCTCCGTTGATCCTTTCTACTGATCCTCAAAGGCCAGTGACATTGTTGGTCATGACGCGAGAAGGCAAGAGTAGAGAGATGCTGGTTGTGTGGTAGGTGGAAGGAGCAAATGTCGGTATATGCAGAGGAGGCTGTGACCAACCAAAGAGTCTGTTGAGCTCGTGGACGAAGTGTAGCTTCAGCTGTTGCTTTATGTGCCTGTGCTGATATACTTCGCTTGCTTGGTAAGTGTGGTTCTTCCTTGGAGGTTGCTTTGAAGGTCTCCTTCATGATTGGCAGACTGATGTGAACCATTAGAGTGATTCTTCGTTGGAGAACGTTTCAATGGACGGATTGGGGTCCTCAACAAGCATGCATCGCTATCGTTCTTCGTCGTCGTCATTATTATCGTCGTCATCGTCGCTTAATCTATTCTCCTCATCATACTCTTACAAATGTAGCATCGATCTGCTTGACCTGTGGCAGAGCCAGACGGATTTTGTTCCTGTACACTGCCGGTCCGTTCAATTGCAGAGGGTTTGCCTCGAAGTATACTGTTTCCAACTTTTCTTTGTCCTTCAGTTCTCGTTCCACATCGCGAAAATCTGCGAAGCCGTTTGTACTTGCCCAGAATTCCTCAAGGTTCTTCAGGTGGCTAACATTCTCAAGTTTTGAGATTCTGTTGTTGCTGATGTCCAACACTCGTAACTTCGTGTTGTGCTTCAACGACTCTGGGCTGATATCCGTGATGGCGTTGTGCGAGACATATAATTCTTCCAGATTTGTCAGGGACTCTAGGTTGGATATTGCTGTTAGGCGGTTTGACTTCAAGTCCAAGAGGCGGAGATTGGACAAGTGCGAGACGTTTGTTATTTCAGTGATTTTGTTTTTACCCAGCCATAGTTCTTGCAGCCCGGTCAAGGCGTCTAGACCCTCTATAATTCGAATGCGGTTCGCAGCAAGTTCGACCATATGGAGGTTCGTCAGAGTTTCGAGATTTTCGATCTTGTTGATGCGGTTCTGGACGAAATAGAGTTCTTTCAGAGATGTGAGAGCCTCCAGGTTCTTGATGTGTTTAATCTTGTTGAAGGAAAGGTCAAGAGTTGAAAGATTTGTGAATTGAGAAAGGTTTTTGAGGTGTGAGATCAGGTTATCGTAGAGATCCAGCTCTTCTAATGTAGCTCCTAACTCGTCGGGAAAGTCAATGTGCTCGATTGCATTCTGGCGCAGGCATAATCTCTTGAGTTGTCGAAATCGTGCAAGTCGTAGAGATTGAACAGAGGATATGCGGCAATGAACCAGGTCGATGTCTTCTGTTTCTGTAGGTTCGTCGTCGAGAAGGTCATCATCCGCGGGGATTTGCTCCGTGGGTGGTGCATCTGGATCACTGTAGTCAGGGTCACTGAGTGCTTCAGGGTTGACGAGCGTTGCTGTGCGGGAAGCTGCTGGTCCTACTCGTAGTTTGCCATCCCAGCCCGAGGAACTTCGAAAGGCCGTCGAGTGTTCTGTAGCGCCGTTTGTTTGGTCGCTGTGCTGACCATTGGGTTGTGTTGTGTCGCCGTTTTGCATGGTTGCGAGCAATTGAAATCGGAGGATACAATTTCTCGAGATGACCTCAAAAGGAGTGGAGGTGTTAATGGACTTGTTCACTTCAGCAGTAATGAATGTCGATTGTTGAATCTAATAAGTAGTAGCAGGCAACGGCAAAGACTCAGGCTGTGCAGGTTGCGAACTGGTGAACGGTCGTATGAGCATATGAGATCACATTTCAACATCACGGTCTGCAGACGTCCCCACCAAACATGTGGGTAACACGACACTCCCTGACAAAATTAGAGTGTCAGATCCGAGCTTGTTTGATTGAATCAGCAGTCTGAACCTTGCATCACGCGGGATGTTGCAGCATGACTTGCCGGGGTCATCAAAAAGAAGTGCATGTCGTTGCTTATTGAAATGTTCCGAGTCTGGAGAATTCTACATGTACTCCGTACTCTGTACACCAAGCAAGGATAAAGTGAATACTTCTGTGGCACGGTGCTCCGTTTCCTTCAATCTGAACCTTCAAGCATCTACTACAGAACATGTTTACCCAATAATGTTGACGTTGACGTTGACCATGACCCATATCACTTCTTCACGTTCTATGGTGCGACTCATGTAGACAAAGACGATAATTTTTCCTGTATTAAATGTTAGATAGTGTCGAATTTCTATGGGATGTCAAGACCAACTTCGGGAATTGGCCAAGTAATGTTTGGTAAGGCTGATGCAAGAGTGAAGAGCTGAACCTGGGATTCATACACTTTAGTCAAGGCTTGTTTAACAAGAACGTGATAATGCTCTTCGCTAATTGTGCTCGGTGTCATCCATGACTAAGGTGCACAGAACTTCTAGCTAAGGTCCACCTCGTCGAACAGAGTGGCCCGGATCTGAAGGGCTGCTGCGAGTTCAAGGATAAATTCTTGAAGGATGATGGCCTGTGTGAGGATGTGTCTCAACGACTGCTCCCGAGAATCTCCTTGCTCGGATTCTCCAGCGTGATCTGATTCGGCAGGGCGGGCAGTGCTGTCAGTAGCTGGGCCACGCCCAGAGGATATTTCGATCGGAATCCTTGTTTCAAGTAAAGTAGCACTGAGTGTAGCACTGGGTGTGCCAGAAGAATCGTTACTAATGTTGTCATGCTCCGTAGAGTGTCGTTGAGGACCGCTGTCGACAGACCCTGTATTTGCGGTCGGCATATCCACCATGTCATCCTCTTTTGTTATCTTCGCCTTATGTATAGAACAAAAGACGTCCCACTCCACAAACTGTGATCGCCACGTTGCCACTTGCTGTGTAAGGCGCTCAAGAATTGCAGCAACACCACCACCCAGCTCCATGGAGGACAACCAAGTTATCATCAGGACATTTCCACAAGCGGAGAGACCAGCAAATGCGCTCGTCAATTCCAGATTTACCAAAGTATCATTTGTGAACCACGACTCGAGCAGACTGAACATTTGTCCAAGTACTTTACAGTCTCTAGAGACCCTCATAGTGTCCTTTTCAGAATCGATCGGAAGATCTTGATCAAAAAGACAGCTATGTTGTTCCATCGCTATCTGCACGTCTGTAAGAGCTGCCTGATAAGATGTGTCCAACTTATCATTGTGTGAGATGGCACCGGCATAGTCAAACAATGTCATCATTGTATGGTTCAGTCCGTTCAAGTTCTGCCGAACTCCAAATTCAAGAGGCATGAGAAATAACAACTGGGTTTTCACATATGGATGATGCCGTCTAAGTAAAACCGTAACGAGCTTCAAGGCAGAGGTAATTGTCTGGTATTGGCTGGAACGGAGACTGAAAACAATCAAATCCTGAAGACTGAATAGATTTGGTGAAGGATTGTCAGCAAGCTGAGCAATACTCGCCAAGTGTTCCATACTCCTTCTCCGGCTCAGAGACATCCTAGGACGTGTTTTATGGTTCTTTGGTAATGGCTGTGCTTTCCAAGCGAAAAGATAATTCAGCATGCGCCGGACCAGCTGCGGTTGCTCGAGAGCGTCAAGCAGCTGGCAAAGGTGTAGAATCACCGCAGCAGTAGAACCGCCTTCGACGTCGGAAGACTCTAGTAGTGAAGGATATAATAGTTGCTCGACGAACAGTGCCTGAAATGCGTCCAGCAATGTATCTCGAACTTCGAGTGATTTGCAATGCGTTAATGTGTCTTGCCAGAAGGCCAAGTAGGACAGGAATGCTCGCATATCCGAATCAGCATTGTCGTGAAGTTCATCCGAGCGAAATGAGTCTGATGCGTCAGAATAACACAAAATAGGTAATGAAACTTTGCTAATACTCGAGACACTTCTGCTGAGTCGGCCATACAACGCACTTAAGCCACTAGCCATCTGTGGTGCAAGATCACTCTCCATCATCCATATCTCGAGCGAACGGGAGCGCGCAGCAATCTCTGTGAGATAGAGCAATCCCGTTCGGGCGAAATCGCCAATGGGTCCGTCATAGTGGACGTAGTCAACCAGCAGATAGAAGAGAGGAAACTGACTTTGTCTAGCAGCAGAGACAGAGTTGGGTGTTTGACTTGAGCCGCGTTCTGGGTAAAACCAAGCAGGGAGAATGTCGGGATCTAGTCGGATCTTGATGCATACCTCGAACAGAAGTTCAATCAGAGCGGACTCACCTTCCTGATCGACGACTTTCGTCGCAGGCGCAGTACATTTTCTCGTCAGATCGATGACAGAGCGAGCAAATATCTTGCTATCAAGAATACCCTCAACTCCTCCGTTGATCAGAAAATGGAAGAAGCGTACCGCGAAGTGGACAACCTCATGATTCGATGAGGATATGGCAAGCTTCGCAACGATGATGTATATCTGATTTGTAGCAGTGTATACAAGACATGAATGTGGCGCTGCTTTCCTCGACTCCTCTTCAAGGATGTTGTTTAGCCGTTGGAGGATATTCGAGACGTGATTTGATGCTGAGTCGTCGTTTGAAGTGGATGTTGAACTACGCCATACAGACTGCCACCTGTCAATGCTGTTTCCCTCTTCTTGCTGATAATACTAACCTGGAGAGTGTTACAGAGCCTTTTGCAAACGCTAAATCGTTCGTTCGGGGTGAGCACGCGTTGTTGTTGCTGCTGTTGTTTGGAGGTGGCTGAGCCACTGCCAGCAATGAGGCGCTGCAACTGCAACTGAGATTAGAACACCCGCGATCCGAGCATGCTTCACATCACTCACAAGATCCATCGATATTTGTACACCATGCACAATCTATGATATCAGTGACCATATGCAGTTGATCAGTTGCCAATGAGGCAGAGTGTTACTGTATTTGCCAGGACAATTACAGGTCAAATGATCACTTTCTGTTATGCTGGAAATGGCAGGCGTGATCATCGAGAACCGTGACTGCCTTGTTGTGGCTGAGACTGGCTATGAACGCCCGGCCACTCTACTACTAACAGGGGATATAGGCTGAAACGTGCTACTGCTGACTACATAGATGGGCGTAGGTGGTGTACCTGCTATATCCCCCATGAACTATGCTCACACTCCTCGAAGTCAACGTCGCCTAGCAAAGCACTGACCGTACCGCGCCTTCACTATGAGCCATCCGCACAACAACGAGCCATACACAGGTGCAGTGTTGGGCGCAAACACCCAGGCTATGTCTGAGAACACAGTGAACAGTAGAAAATCATCGCAGGAACAAGACACCAACAAGAGCTGGCCAGTCAAGAGAAGTGGATTCAAGACAGATACTGGACACATATCAGAGCACGGACACACTCTCGAAAAGATTTCACCAATGTCCAAGCACTCCGGACAGAGTGTAGTCACTTTCTTCAATGGTCTCTTCCAAACCATTATTGCGATCGCAACACTTGGAACATCAGTCACATTCAGTTTCATCCTGAGCAGCCAGACCGATCTCTCCAATCCAACCGCTTATTACAGCCAAGCTACGGTCGCCACTTTCCTCGCGGTATCCTGGTTGCTCTTTCTCCTGGCATTGGCTTTTGCGAGTTTGGGAAGCACATTACTGACGTTCTTTCGAGCACACTGGGTTCACGACTGGGACGGTGAACATGGTAGAAGGAGTCAGCTTGAGGTACAACTGTACGCAGTTCTTGCTAGCAGTCTTATGGGATCCTTGATTATAGGGGCTTTCATTATGCTCTGCCTTGTCGTTGTGGCGTACAGTCCTATAGTGGGATGGATTGCTCTGGCGTTTACTGGATGGTTTGGTCTTGTGATCCTGATATCGGTGTGCTGGCAGGTGCCATGGCCTTGGAGGAGGAACAACACACCTGTTACAGGAACAAAGACGCCATAATCAGCTCCAGTCAACGTTTGTCATTTACGCAGCATGCGATTTGTACGATGGTCAGTTGTGGCTATCTTCCTATTGACTTATCTTTTCCAATCAGCGACTAACATGCCATTTCGAGAATACTGACTTCATACCTCTTGCTAATGGTGTAAGGGTGCGAGTACGGGTTCATAAAGAATGCAACTTATCACACGTAGTTATCGGACTGGGCTAGGATTACTGGTCTGAGTGTTGGTTTCGAAGTAGATTTTTCAGTCTGCCATAATAGTCCATGAATGCTGTGCTCTCGAACAGGAAATCTAAGAGACATCTACGGATGACAAAGATGCTCTTGTGAACTTGTCATCAAACCTTACAGGTCTCTACACGAGGTTTCATATTGCTTGTCGGATGTTGCAGCATAGTTGAACGACGACATGGGAAAAAAACCAGGACTGCACCGGAGAAATCCCGATGTAGCATTACTCGTCCTCGACTCTAGCTTGCTGTACTTGGTAGCAGCTGTGTTGATATCTACACCCAAACATTGACAATATCAACACAAGTCCACTGTCTTTCATCCGTCTGGTTGGCTGCTCCATGATGTTCAGTATCATCGGCCAAGTGCTGGGGAGGCTTGATCCACCCCCAACATGAACTCTACTGCAACCATCTGCTCGCTTCTCATTGGCCGAATCATTTCCTTATCTCATGCTCCTTGTACCCTTCACTATACCTTGTCGTCCTACAATTGATATGACACGACCTCTGCACTAATCCCGTGCTTGATGAAACTCAAAACTCGTCGGAACAGCTCGTGCGTGTTGTTTCCAATCACTTCTACTAGGGCCCGCGGGCTCAGAATCTGGACGACACCGTGCAATACGCCTGTTCAAGCCTCACGTAATGGAAGATGAAGGGTGATGGCTTATCAAAGATGCCCACCTTGCATAGTAATGCGAAGGTATCAGAATGAGTAAGTGGAAACCTTGTCACTCCGCCGACATCCAGATCACGTCCGTTATCACATTGCATTAAATGTCGTCCATCACCCTGGCTTTTGGTGTGAGGTATGTATCTCTGTTTCGTGCCACTTCCTTTCCCTTGATCACTTAGCTACAAATACCTCCAGCATGGCAGACAACTCCGCAGCTGGACCACCTCTGACTCAGGCCGCCGGGTATGGCATCGTCCTCGGCCTCGGGTTCGCCTTTGCCTTGGGCATGATTGCTACAACATGGGCCTTGAAGCGATATCACAATGAAGTGCAAACTTCCGAAGAATTCTCAACCGCTGGAAGAACTGTCAAGTCTGGACTCGTGGCCAGTGCTGTCGTCAGCAGTTGGACCTGGGCTGCGACGTTGCTCCAATCATCAGGAGTGGCTTACAACTATGGAGTATCTGGACCTTTCTGGTAAGTCTGACCACAGGTAGTGACAGATCAGGCGCGTCTGATGGCTTTCACAGGTATGCCTCCGGGGCTACTGTCCAGATCATCTTGTTTGCGACTCTAGCCATCGAGCTCAAACGGCGTGCTCCTAACGCTCACACTTTCCTCGAAGCCGTCCGAGCTCGCTACGGGATGGTCACTCACTTCGTGTTCTTAACCTTTGGTTTAGCAACGAACGTTCTCGTTACTGCTATGTTGCTCACAGGTGGTAGCGCTGTGGTTGAGTCCTTAACCGGTGTGCCCACCGCGGCCGCCTGCTTTCTGTTACCCATAGGGGTCGTCCTGTACACTATGTGGGGCGGAATAAAGGCCACGTTTCTCACTGACTATGTGCATACAGTGATGATACTGATCATCATTTTCACTTTCGCTTTCACTACATACGCGACCAATGATATACTCGGCTCTCCTGGTCGTGTCTACGATGCGCTTGTGGCAGCTGCTCAGGCTCATCCTGTTCAGGGAAATACTGACGGTAGTTACTTAACATTTGCTAGCAGGGAAGGAGGCGTGTTTTTTGTCATAAATATCGTTGGCAATTTTGGAACTGTCTTCTTGGACAACGGGTATTATAATAAGGCCATCGCTGCATCTCCAGTTGGTATGTCGAAAGTGAGGAAGCCGACGTAGCTATTGCTGATTGGCACAGATGCTCTTCCCGGTTATATCATGGGTGGCCTCTCCTGGTTTGCCATACCTTGGCTCTGTGCCACGACCATGGGCCTTGCAGCACTCGCTCTCGAGAACAATCCCGTCTTCCCCACATATCCCAATCGAATCCCTACCCAGCAAGTTAGTGCTGGTCTTGTTCTGCCACATGCAGCAACTGCTTTGCTTGGTAAAGGTGGTGCATTCGCAACATTGATTCTTGTCTTCATGGCTGTTACCTCTGCATTATCCGCTGAGCTAATAGCTGTATCATCCATCTTCACCTATGACATCTATCAAACTTATATCAACCCTAAGGCGAGCGGAAAGTTCTTGGTTCGGATGTCGCATCTTTCATGCGTTGTGTACGCAATCATTATGGCAAGTTTCTCGACAGGTCTTTATTATGCTGGTATTGGCATGGGTTATATCTACCTTATGATGGGCAAGTCAAGGGCATCGGAATACCGATCATTATCGTTCTGACTGACCGTAACAGGTTGCATTATCTCCTCAGCCGTGCTCCCAGCAGCTCTCACCTTGATCTGGAAAGATCAAAACTGGATAGCTGCAGCAGCGTCACCAGTTCTCGGTCTCATTTGCGCACTCATCGCTTGGCTCGTTACAGCCAAGTCGCAATGCGGTTCTCTCAGTGTCGAATGTACCGGCTCTAACTATCCCATGTTGGCTGGTGAGTTGAGAATCCTTGCACATGAAGTCAATGCTTACACTTCCAGGAAATGTTGCTGCTCTGCTATCCCCAATTGTCTTTGTCCCAATTCTCACGTTTGTCTTTGGCCGACAAAATTATGACTGGCAATCCATGAAAAACATTCGCCGAGGTGATGACACTGAGATCGTTCGCCACTCCAGCGTCACGACCCAGGCCATTGATCCAGAAATTGTGCCTGGCTCCGAGCAACGAACCCAGGCTGATGAGGATGCCGAAGTCGCACATCTTACCAAAGCCGCTAAAATTGCCAGAAGCTTGACCGTATTCATGACTTTGGCACTGCTTGTGCTTTGGCCTATGCCAATGTATGGGTCCAAATACGTGTTTAGCAAGAAGTTCTTCACAGGTACACTAAGCAAGCCCATAGACCAGAATCTTGCTAACATGTCACAGGTTGGGTGGTTGTCGGAATCATATGGCTTTTCTTCAGCGCGCTCTGTGTTGGTATTTTCCCGGTCTGGCAAGGCAGAAAGACAGCAGCGCATACTATCAAGTCGATGTTCTTGGATTTGACGGGCAAGAGGAAGCCGGTGCTCCAGGGCCGTGTCCAGGAAGTCGACGATAGAGATGCCGACGGTTGCATTACGCCTGAAGAGAAGGTCACTACAAAGGCCGGTTAGGCAGGATGTGAAGTTCCCAACGATGCCGAGATGCTGTAACGGAAACGGAAGAGCAAGGGACGTAAGATTGAGCGTAGAGAGGTTTCCATTAAACCTGAAAATGATATATCAAACTGCAAAATCTGACCAACTCGAAGCTCTCGAGTTTCTGATAGAACAGCTAGACTTTTCCATGCACATGCACAATATCTAGTTTCATCAAGGCAGTCAGTCGAAGACACATACTGTTCACTTCCAATTTAATTGAGATTTATTCATTCATCCTCGGAACCCGAGAACGAGCTGATATTGAATAACAAACACATCTAAACCGCTTATCGATGTACAGAAGTTCATCCTTAGATAATATTCGTTATCCTGTACGAGTTGGATGTCACAGTATTGCTACTGTCAGACTTCAGCACTGAAACGACACGTCAAGTATTGAAAAAGGGGTAGAGACAAACTAGATGGAAAGGCTTGGCGGTTTCCCCAGGAATTATCCAACTGCGGACTTTGGTCCAGAGAGGTGTTCAGTTCACTACGAACAAATATCGCTTGCAGTTCACGGACATCACAAACCGACCACACCACACCTATCATCTACACTCGCAAACCATTCGCCTTACTTGTATCTAGTCAACTGCCACTACTAGTTCTGACCGTACACTCTCACACCCTCACAAACCTCGAGCGCATACACGCGCAGCACAACTCACAATGGTATGCAGCACACCACCTACCACACTAACACCATATAGCTACAACCGAAGCCACCCACCACAGCCTCTCCAAGTCCCAAAACAAAAAACAACTAACCTCCCTACTCCAGGCCTCTGTTGCTCGTCCCTCCTCCCCCCTAACCTCAGGCCCCGACTCCGGCCCCGACTCACCCCCTGGCACGAACGCCAAATCCGGAAGCGGCGCATCCTCCTCAGTCGCTCGTGCCTCCTCTCCTCCTGGCGGTCCTCGTTCCGCCATTCGTCGTCGCGCCGCCGCCGACCACAAAGAATCCGTCAAGAATGCACGGCCAGCTAGTACGAGAGCTGCAGGTGCAGGAGGAAGCAGTGGGACTATGTTGAGACTATATACCGATGAGTCCCCCGGACTGAAAGTCGATCCGATGGTTATTTTGTTCTTGAGTTTGGGATTTATCTTTTCGGTTGTGGCGCTACATTGTGAGTGTTGAACGGAGGGACAAGTATGGATATAAGCTAATCGTTGGGTTTAGTGATTGCGAAGGTTACGAAAAGACTCTCATGATTAGTGGAGTGCCAATACGTGGATGTACCTGGTCATGGCGCAAGTGAAGAGAAAAGCAAGCAATGCGATACCTACTATCTATCAACCATTTCGAGCGCAAAGACTTTCAGTGTGATTGTGGAAGCGAACTGAGTGCTATTGGTTCCGGATGAGCATTGCATCGAGTGCAGGCGGTGCAAGAAATAGCGAGAGCTTGAAGAGGCCATGTGAGGACGCTTGGATCCCGATGATCAATCAGTGCGGTCACGGTTTGCGCAAATGCATTGCGGCAGCATCATCATCTCTATTGTCCAGCGAACCTTTCACACCGCACCACTATTGAGGGCATCTCTCCGGTCTTGTGCATCTTGGCCAGATGCTACGGTCACAAATCGTGTAGTCGTGGTTGGATAGAAATCAATCCAACTTCACGTACTCCAGATTTAGCAATCAATAACGAAGAAGCCTCGTGGGCCAATTCACTTCTCAAAGCAGATCCCTTATGCCTAAGTTTCAACGTGCCAAACTCGTCGTCTCACCAAAGCAGCGTAGATTTCAGACCACTGTCCTACATCCCCTCCCAACTCTCTACTCACTGCCTGCCCCATCTGCCCTTCCAATACCAAACAACCCACTAAAACCACCCCTTCAAAATCACAGCACCTCCCCAACCCGATGCCCAACAACACTAGTCTCAACCTCACTCCCCTCCACAACCCCCTTAACCTCTCTCAACCCCTCCAACACCCCCTCATCATCCACCCCCCCAAACCGTCTCACCTCCTTCCCACTGCGATACAGCACAAAAACCGCCTCCTCACTACTACTCACGCCCTGCGCCCTTGCTAAATCCGGGCATTCATCTGTGCTGACCCTGTAGCACGCGATTTCCGGGTGGGTGTCGGCGATCTTGTCGAAGGAGGTGTCTAGTTTGTTTTTTGTGCAGCGTTTGAGATCCGCGTGCGAACTGGTGAAGAGCGTTAGGACGAGGAGGTCCGGGCGGGCGCGGGTTATGTGGGATTCGAAGTCGTGGGGGGTGTCGAGGGCTGTGTAGGGCATGTTGACGGATGGGTTTTGTTGTTGGGGTTCGGAGATGAGGTGTGAGTTGAATGTGTGTGTGTTTATATGCTGTGTGTATATGGATGATATGTGATTTGGTGCTTTTGTTTTGTGTATGGCAGTAGATTTGCTTGCTTGCTTTGAGGGCGGGGTGGAGCGGGGCCAAGCGATGTACTATGGTAAGTACGAGTCGTGCAGTTGACGGAGTTTGGATCAAGTTGGTTGTTGTCGCTGGTGTTCTCGCTGCAGATGGATGTTGCAATGAGAGCGATGTTGTTGTGGTGCTTGTATGAGTTTGACTGTTAGAAGAGACTTTTCCGAAGTCTAGAACTTGAGTGAATATGGAGCGATCACGGTACAACCACGGGTGAGTGTGATGTTTAGGTTGTTATGTACGGTTGATCTTGCGGCATATTTGAGAGTTTGTGGTAAACCTCGTGTATTATCAAAACCTTGGAACATATGTGTTCAATTCGTGAACTCCGTTCTGTGCACAGGAAGCACGCATGGTTCTATACATACACACTTGCTTACAATATAAATACCAATACTCACAAAAACCCACACGTCCTACCGTCCCATTAACCCTCCCAACTCCCCAGGTGTTAACGTACTCCTCCGTCTATCCCTCACTTTCTTCCTCTGCTCCTTATTTCTTGGCTCACTACTGCCGCTCTGCATATCTCCACTCCTTTTCCCAGACCTATCCCGCTTTCCCTCCGTCTCTACTGCTACCGTCTTCGTACTTTTCCCCTCTGCTCGCCCACGTGCCCGTCTATCGGTTGAGGCATCATATGTCGTTGCTTGTCTCCGTCTTATCACTTCTGTTGCTTCACTGGCTTCTGCTTCAATGGCTGCGAGTTTCTGCGCGACTGTCATGCGTGGAATTGTTGTGGATTCAGACTTGAGTTCTTCGGCTAGGAAAGGGTCCGCATCGTCCTCGTCGTCGGTGTCGGAGGGGTTGTCGAGGTCAAGTGGATCTGTCGTGTTGTTTGAATCTGTCGTTGATATTGTGAGGCTTGGGGTGTTGCTTGTGGAGAGGGTATTGATAGGAGATGAGATCGAACGGCGTTTGCGTGGACTAGGTGATGTGCTGTTGTTTTTACGCTTCTTGGAGTTCGCGTTTGCGGTTGTCAGGGGTTGTCGAGCAGGACTTGGTGATGGGGATTTCCAGATCTTGATACCACGGCGGGCTGGAGAGGCTATGAATTGGGGCGCTGCCTGAGGTTTGTCTTCTAGATGGAGATCTGATTCTTCGTCCTCGAGACTATGATCCGTTTGAATGTGGAAGGATTGTTGTCTTGGTGTACCTGCATCGTCTGGTTCTGCGACAGATTCATCGTGGATGCTCAATTGTTCCTGCTCCTCCTGCTCCTCCTCCTCCTCTTCTTCTTCTTCATCCTGCTCGTTTGACAGGACACTTTGATTGCTCATGAGACGACTGTGGTGGTCGAGAAGCATAGATGTCAATTCTTCTTCCTCGATTGCATCAAGAACTGGCTGTCCATCCGGTCGCACCGCTACACTTCTTCCGAAGGCTGCCATCTCAGGGAGCTCTTCTGCGTTGAATGTATTGTCGGTGTTGATGTAACCACCGTTGCCGTGTTCTTGCGTCTCGCCCATCGTGGTCTGCCTCCACTGGCTCATCATAGAAACTGCCTCCTTCCATCGATCAGCCATCTTCTCCCAACCTACTCTCAGCTTCTGTATCTCTTCATCACGGATCTGGACTTCCTCAATTGGCACGAATGACGGATCTCGAAGGATAGATTGACAATGAGAAAGGACTTCGGACATTGAAGCTGCCAGACTCTGGACTGGGATGAGAGAATCTGAATGTGCTGAGTTGGAGGACGCATTCACGGTGCGTTCGCGATATTGACCTGGAATACCAATTGATTTGCCTTCCGCAATTGATTGTTGCTGGGCTAGTTCCATCTGTCGTTCCTGTTCATCGAGACCTGTGAGGCTTCTAAGGTAATTCATGCTGTCTCCCACTATCTTGCGAAGTGCTACATTCTCGGTGCTTGTTTCATTCACAACCGCGGCAAGAAAGTCATTCGTTTCGTTTTCCAAAGTCCAATCCGTACTGTTGTTCACTTCTTGACCACCTCGGAGTTCTTTGCCTACTCTAGATCTCTGCTGAATATTGAGGGTGTTAACCTTCATACCTCCTGTGACGGACTCTTTCTTGCCTCTATTCATAGCGCTCAAATGAGTCTTGAGCTTATCGAGTTCGATATCGCGCTTCCGGACGTCGCTAATACACTTCGCTCGTACTTGATCGAGAGTAGATTTCATCTTCAATGCCTGCTCTCTTAGATCTCGAGTCTCGGCTTGAGCCTTTTTCATAGCAATCGTGTGTGTTCGCTGCTGCGCCTCAGCTGTTGAAAGATCGCTCCTGAGCTGTACGTTCTTATCTTGAAGTTTTTGAAAGTCCAGCAGCCGTTGTGATTCTTCGGCACGTATGGTCCGAATAGTTGCGGCTAGTGCCTCTCTTTGCTCGGCATCGCGATCGCGCCGAAGGACAAGGTCGTGAATGAGGTTTATTATCGTAGTAGTTGTCCCATATCTGTCGCAGGCATCTGGTACAGCCTTTTTGTCGGGATTGCTTGAGAGGCTTCCGAAGTCAATCGGCTTGCCATCTTGAAGAAAGCCACGCGCGAGGAGGAGGTTGTTGAGGTATTTGGAGGCGCCATCGAGCGCTGTAGACCCCATTGTCGACTATCGAGGCTCCTCACGGACTTTCAAGCATTGCAATCTAGCACAAGGTAGAGGATTCACTCATTTGCAAAAATGACTGTGGTTACCTAATCGGGGCAGAAAACAAACAATAGAGCGCGCTAACCGGCCGAAGTTCGGGATAATAGTTAGCGCTTCGATGAGCAAAATGGCCAGCCTCCGCTTCAGCTCACGAATTGGCTCTGCGAAGCAATTAAAATCATCCCCATTGACATGCTCAGCAGTGTTGTCCGTTGCAAGTAATAGAACACTTTCGACCCAGGTAGACAACTCAGGTAGATTTGTGATGCCGAACACGATACGATCATTTGTTTAGGATGTCAATCACGTAACACTAATCTAGGCTATACACTTCCTCGTCTTTCACAACCTAGCTCTCGCCCCCTCAATCTCCTCCCAACTCCGTCCATCAAGCCTGCGATAAGTCTCTCCATCCAGCCAATACAGTCGGTCGCCCATCAATCGCGCCTCCTCGGGGTGCCAACTTCTCGACTTCAACACATTAATGACATGCTTAAATGTTGCAGTAACCTCGATCTTTCCAGTCAGCCTCACTAGCCTCGGTAGCTGCCAGACTGTCAAACCCTGCTGCCTCAATGCCGTGAATAAGCCATCCATAAACTCGTCTTCTTTCCGCTCAATCTGTTCTTGAGACAAGTTTTCGTCGAAGCCGAGAGTTATGCCCGCAGCACCAGCTTGGCCGTCGTAGCCCGCGAGTTTGACGCCATAGCAGCTCACATCGCGGACGTGCGGCAGATGTGCGATCACACTTCTCACTTCACCTGCACTGACGTTTTCGCCACGCCAGCGCCACGTGTCGCCCATCCGATCAGTGAATTTGACCCAGCTGCTTGCATCTCTTACTAACAGATCTCCTGTCCGTTGGAATAGGTCTCCCTTTTCGAAGACATCTCGAATTAGTTTTTTCGCATTAGCTTCGTCGTTTTCTAGGTACTCCCGGTATGTTGCCATGCTGGTAACACGCCCGATTGCCTCGCCGGGCTCTTCGATGTCAGCTTCCACACAAAACCCGGTTGTCGGATCCCGCCACGGCATGTCTGTTTCCTTATCATACCGCACGATATATGTGCCTGTTTCGAAATAACGGCCGATAGGACCTTTGTGACCGACGTATCCTGCATCTTGACTACGTTTCGTGACCAGTTCGAACTGTGCTATGCCTTCCGTTGAGCGATAGAATTCACGAATCTCAGGGATATTGTAGCGCTCCCGGAACTTATTCCAGACGTCTTTCTGGAGCCCATTGCCACCAGCGACGATGACTTTGTGTTGTTTGTCCAGAGGGTTAGGCGGTGGAGAGAGTAGATAACGGCATAACTCGCCTACATAGAGCATACGAGTGGCCTTTGAGTCAACGAGCTCGCGGGAGAAGTTCCGAGCTGAGAATCTGCGACCTAGGCAGAAAGTACTGGAAGTGCCGAATGACGAGTAGATACCTATGATTAGGCAGGTACCATGAAAGAGGGGAAGGCAGGAGTATGTACGGAGGGGGAGGTATTTCTTTTGATTAGAGTAATCTCGTGGTGCAAGGATTTGACTGGGGAAGAAGGTACAATTCTTCAGAGAGACAGCTTTGGGCAAGCCAGTACTGCCAGATGTATAGAGGTAAGCTGCTGGTTGTGTCGGACCTCGCTTGGCCGGCGTTGAAGGTGCGTAGGAGTCGGACGTGACATGGGCAATGTCTTCATAACGGAGCTGAGTGACAGTAGATGCCAAATCGGACGAAAGCTCAAGCGGTGGAAAGGATGTGAGGTTGATGGAGATACAGGGTGTAGGTTGATGAGTCGAGTCAGATAAGAATTCGACAATAATAGGTGTGAGATCTGCAGTGCAAAACATGAGCTTGGCTTTCACGACCTTTAGACAATGAGCGAGAGTTTGACCTATTCTCGATTAAATTGTGTTGTTCTCGGCGTGAGACCAAACTGACTTCTAAGCGAAATGTTGATTAAAGCGGGTATCGCTCCCAGCTTGGCCAAGGCAAGATAGCTAAATACCATTTCGGGAGAATTGCTCATGAAGCATGCCACGGCTTCGCCAGGGCGGACACCTTGATGGTGGAGAAAGGTCGCAATCTTGTCAGTTTCTGCGTGTTCTGTTACCATTTGGCCATTCAAAAGTAGGCCTTCATACCCATGAGAAGTTGTCGATATGTCCACGTCCTGCCCTCGAACCAGAGGGCTTCCGCATCCTGATCGGCGAGCTGTACGATGGCATAGATTGTGAAGTTGTCTCCAAGCTGTCTAACCCGTTCATTGATGCGTTTAGCGAAGTTTCTGTTATCGAGAATTGTCTTCACATCGTGACTGATAGCATATTTGTCGTTGGCATACCATGCTGCCGTGAGGGCTGCTAGTCCAGCACCTGCAATGGTAGCTCGCCGATGGTTCTTGGAATCCTGCATGTCTCACGTTGAGAAATGCCCGAAGCACAGTGTGTATGAGAATAAGGTCAACACCTTCATAACACTGAGAAGGACGTCAAGATGTTGATACGATGCTGCTGGCAGTCCTTTTGCATATCAAGCATGTCCAGGTCGTAAGCTTCCGCCCTAACTTGACCTTTTGAGTTCACGGCAGATCCGTACGGCACACGTTCTTTTGACTTGGGCAGTTTGAGCATACCTCAATTGGCCACTCACTCTTTACACTTTCATGCCTTTTCGTGCCAGAAAGTGGCTACTGTACCGGCAATTTGTCGCTTGCTCAACGTGCCAGGTATCACTCTAACCTGAAATGTACTGCACCATAGGTGTTTTAGAATATTGATTAGCACGATGCTGCTCATACTTTCAATCTACCTGGCATGACAAAAAGTGGTTAGCAATCAGTGGGAGTCTACGGTCCTACCCTCAGTGAACCAAGCTTACAACGCGTTGTGGTGAAAAGAATGGATGTAGCAAGCTCCTTCACGACCAGTCGTCTCTGACAGAACGACCAGCTAGAACAGAAAGACACGCCGACATATTCTGAATCCGCGGGATACTTGCACCAGTCACAGCTTGTGAAGCGTTCTAGCCATGCTCAACGACCGACACTGTTGGTGACATCTACAAGGTCAATACTGGGATCTCTTCTCAGGATCAATATATGCGATCTGTTTGTGATTTCTCACCAATTTTCCATTTTGCTATTATGAGGATACTGTACCCCGTATGAGCTCTAACAAGTTCTATAATACTTTTTTTGCTCCATTCTTGAGGAGCTGCTCGGCTTAGAACTCGTCTTCAATCTAGCTCCGCTCTGTGTCCCACGCTCTATTGAAGAAAGCGAAAGATGGACCCGTCACTCACCATAACACACTTCTAAGTATATGTTTGTCACCATCATATTCCGACTGTAACATACAGCCGTGCGTCGCTCTCTGTGTCATTGGCTGAATTCGTCCCATTTAATTTTTGCCTGTCTGCAAGTCCTTGATCATATGATCCTTAAAGCCGAGGAGAACACCCGCTTTCAACAAAACACGACTATTATGCTCCCCGTCCACGCTAGTAATGCGAGACATAACCTGGGGCACAACACCAAGTCGAACGCTTCCCTTTCGGTTTACGACATCATCATCCGACATGTTGCCATATTGGTCATCCATGTTGATCATGGTGGCAGGATCGAAGGAGTCATTGGCATTGTTAAAGAAAAGTCTATATTCCGTAACATCGCAGAGTTGGAGTTCTGCAATTTTGTGAGCTTCTTGCATCAGGTTGTGCATGTCTTGCCAATCGCCATCAGTCTGGGCAACTTTGAGAGGTCGGATGAAGTCCCAGAGTTGGGTTGCTCGTTCGTGGCTCTTAGAGTTCGCAAAGTCTCGATAATTGGCGTGCTTTCGGAGCTTCTGAAATAAGCCAGCAATATCTTGCAGGAAGACGAACTTGATAGCTGCCGGGGTGTCATTGAAGATCTTGCTACGAGTTGCTGTAATAGCACGATCAGTCTGTTGGTCTAGCCCAACAAAGGCATCTTCTCCAAACACAAATCGGCCGATCCATTCAAGCATGACTCTTCCGATCAACAAGAATCGAGTGTTTTGAGTTGAAAGAAGTCGGGCTGCGGTGAACTTTGTGGCAGCTGCCATGAGTCTGTTCTTGAGGGCTTGAGGCAACCTACTGTCGGTGTGATTGCTAGGGACGTTGACATGATCGTACGCAAATTTGATGACCATGTCGAAGAATTTTTTCCATCGTTGCACGATAGCATCATCCTTTGGTGCCACAATATAAGGGACTAAAGCTGGTATAACAGCTCCACTGCGGTTTGATCTTGCTTGAGAAACGGCAGAACCTGGTCGGAAAGGACTCTGTGGAGGTGCTGGTGGTCCATGCCCTTGTCCCGAACTAGTGCTAGTTGATGGTGTATGGCCAGGTTTGTAAAGTCCTTGTTGTCCTTGGCCGAGGCGTGGAGGTGTAGCAAGAACATTGTTACCGAGGTTTGCACGGAGATGGACTGCGAGATTGTTCATGTGCCCCATCTGAAGTGGTGAGCCTTGGTCATCAGTCCTATACATATTGCCTCGTCCTTGTCTTGGAGATTGGTTTGAATGAGTGTTGTTGCCTGGGAAAGTCGCACCTGGAGGAGGCCGAGGTGGTGGAAAACTTTGTGGTTGATCATTGACAATCGTGCCCCATTTAGTCTGGTAGGAAGCTGGACCAGTCGGTGGCAGAGGCAGCTGGTTGTATGCAGGTGGGGGACCTTGCATCGCGTTGGCATTGTTATTGAATTCACTGTAGCCTCGAAATTGGGGAGTTGTAATTCTGTCAGCTCGTGGTCTTGACATTTCTTGGCTGTGGACATGAATTGTCTCTGCTTGTTGCTGAATCCGGATATCCTTCTGCTGAATTTGTGCTTGAAGAACATCCAATTGCTTCCTTAGTTCTTCGATCTCTGCATCCTTCTGCTGAAGTTGCCTGGTCGAAAGCAACGGAGTTTGTGATCTTTGAGACAGGGCCTCGTCGAGGTCTGATCGAGCCTTTGCAAATCGTTCTTGGGCTTCCTGTCTTTGCATCCACATCTCTCGTACATCTTGTGGCATATTGCCTTGCACTGCAACGTTCCAAGGTGGTACGTTTACGTGATTGCCTGAGGATCTGGACAAAGTTAGAGCTGGCACAACAAAATTGGTGGGTCAGAAGGACATGTTAGTCGATCCACCATTGGCCGATCTACCAGTAGCCGCAGCTTGTTGAGCTCGGAGATTTTCCACGACCTTAGGCAAAGGGATGAGCGTCATTGTTGACAGAGATGAGGAAGAGAGATAAAGGTTGACTTGTAAACTCACAATAGGCTGGAAAGAGAAGGAAGAATAGGTGAACAGATTGGTCTAGGATTGAGAACAGTCAGTCAAGGTTGTGTATCGTGGGAGTGATTCAAATTAGAGGCAGTAGACGCAAAGGAAAAATTAGTATTGCCGCAGGGTGCGCTTGCTTTCTTTTGTGGTGTGTCGCGAGGCTGTCATGGGCGGGCTCCCCATGGTGACGATGACCGCGTTGTGTCCCTGCGACGGAGATACTCTCCTGATAGAGCCATGACAAACGCGCCCAAACTTGTTCTAGACGTGTCAATCTTATCTTCAAAAGACTTCTATACTTGCCCATATATTATCAAGTCTACTGATGACAGGGGTCAAGCTTCGCTCCAATATGAGCTATTGAAATTCGAGATGCTGCTGAAAAGGAGACAAAGGCAATCTGGTGCGCTCCTTGCCCATTTCTTGTGAATGTGAAGACAGAGTACCACTTACCACTAACTCAACAGCTATACCCTCGTTTCGTCCCTTCGCTCGTTATCCTTTGATCCAGGCAAGGCCTTTCAGAATAGCAGTCGTGGACAGTTTCAGTGTCGTGTCGGAAGATCTCGGGTTTCGAAGCGGTATAAAAGGAAGCGAAGAAGAGAGCAGAATGACCGTAGAAGTCCAGAATATATGATGTGGAGAGGCGCTCGCAGACTCACACCGGTCAAATTTGACTTGGGCGACATTCACCTTGAGGTGAGCGTACCATGAAGGTAGGCTGAGACTGTCGTTCTTGTCAAAACAGACTCACCATAACCCGTGGCAGATACAGGTGGCCCACCATGACCATGCCAATACTTTAGTATATCGGCCTTGTTGTACCTGCTGATCCTTCATGATGACCACCATGGAAGTTGGCCAAGTCCCAGTACACGACACCGAGCATTCGACCCTCATACATTGTGCAGCATCCATATGATCTGTACATTGTATGTGAGCTGCAAGAGATGCAGCATATCATAACTTCTCAGCATCATGCGTCGGCCAATCAACGTTTCGAAGAGCGCCATCGTGGCTAGCCTGCCCTCCTTTTCTCATAAGTCCTGAAGGTCAGTTGAGCTCAGATATTCCTATCAAAACAACTCGTCTCGCAGCTGTACCAGTATCGTTGTCGATCACGCCCAGCGGGCAGGATGGTGCTAGGTCAGGGAGCCGCCGGCAACCGGGCTTGTATCCACAATGAACCTCGGAATCGATTTCTTCGGTATCCATGGTGATTATATAAGCATTTCTTAGTTGATCAACATGGAGTTCCAGGCCTGCAAGCCAAGCTCACTGTAATGACACAGACACTGCGTGGGAACAGAAAAGCAGGCATAATGTGGTCTCCATTATATCGCCTCACCAAGCTCGGCAGTTGACATTCCAGCCATGCAGTCTGTGCGCAAAGAGTTGTGGCACTGAGGTATAAAGCAGCTTTCTGCTAGTATATATGTATATATATGGCAGACATGTCTGGATAACGACGACAATGTCTGGAAGCTTGGAGTAACAATCTCCTTCAACAACAACAGCAACGCATCTTTTCTGGTATCGATCCAGCTTCGAAGTGATGCCGGTGTTCAGCGGTTGTCGATGTCGGCAATAAATCGCGGCATAAGATTGGCAGGACCGAAGTCATTCATTGGGGCTCATGACCTTCCCAAGACCATGCTCCGACCTAGCCAAAGATTACCAGGTCAAACAAGTCTTGTGCATTTTCATTCATCGTTAACTCCGGGCAGGTGGCATGAACCATTGTTTGGCTAGTGAATGTTTGTCTTGTGGCTTTGACACCAGGCCAGTAAGCAAGGACTAGTCTCGCTTGCTCGCCTTGGAAGTTGTCGAGTGTTACGAGGCCGAGGAGTTCGTCCATTGGAGGTTGAATCACCGTTGTGATCCTTTGACATCAGCATCGATATCGCCCTCCTCGATGAGTACCTCTTTGTCTTGCTCACCGAGCTAGATGCCACGCTTTTAGAGAGTGATTCATGGATTTCCAGAGTCGTCCTGGGTACCAGCTAAACCTTGGGTGCTGAAGACTCACGATCCGGAATTGATTCAATTGTGGGAATTGCTGCCGATTGCTAGAGAGCGTGCTAGGGCGTGGTCTTGCGCTTCCATCTCGTCGGTGGACTCGGGGTCTTGGATTGGAGCAGTGCGTATGACGCAGGATCGGGGCTGATAATTCCGAACCTGTGGAAGCACATTTCTACTGCTGCACAGCATCCTCACAGTCACACCTGCTGCGAGGGGCACTGGTGTCCAAGTCAAGGACGACGAACTGTTTGTCGGCCCACCTTTCTTGCTGCCGTTACCGTCAATGACATCGATATGTATATACATTTTTCATCATGTTCGCCTTTCTCGACTTTCTGAGGACAATCCCAACTCGCCGAATCAGGTGGACGCATCACAATTAAGAGTTAAGCACAATACCATTACTGATAATGGCTCATTTCAGACGACAATGGTGTATACCTCGATGATGAAAGAAAGGACGTTGAGAGGGATTGTCAGAATTGTCTCAACCATCAGCTGGCCCTTTTACATGACCAATGGCAATGAGTGCTGTCTAGCGGCTGGCATGAAGTTGTCTGGCTCGAAGGTCACACCGTGGTAAGAGGGCAAGTATTCGTAAAGTGTTCCTGGAGTACGACGGCATGACTTGGTCTGCGACACCACGACGCCAGTGTCTGTCTTGAAAGATCAGTGCACCTTTCTGAGTGCTGCACAATTGGTCGAACTCATCACAGACCTTCTCCTTCTGCGAACTGGATGTGAAGGAAAACGTTAAGCAAAATGTAAGCTCCGGCTGTCAGGATGGATTCAAGAATGCAATAGAAAGGAGAGTCTGTTGATCCGTATCGTCAGCAGGCACAGTGGTCGCGCCATCGAAGGATTCCTGAAGATGTGCAATAGGTCTGTGAAGTGAGGTTCGGCCGCAGCAAAAGCACGGAACAATGTTGTGTTCACGCCACGTTCGCGTTCACAAGACCACAAAGTGCTTGTCGACCATAGAGCTGGTCTAAAGACATGGTCAAGGATGTCGCCTCATTCAATACTGGTCTGAGAGAGAGGTCCGAAGGTTATTGGAAGGTGCACATTGTGCTGACAGTTGCTGTTACACTTCAGGAGGGAAGGTAAGTCCATCAGACGCACTAGCTCAATACGCGGAACTTTGTGGGACAAGGCTCAGATCGCACGTTGATGCCTCGCTGATGCCTCGAGGGGGTGTCAGTCTTCCGTCCTTTCTGTTACAAAGCAAAATCTGTTTGCCCTTTCTTTTACAAGTGATTGCATCTTTGCGAGACAGACCATCCTCCTTTGCCATCCGTGTCACCTGCTTTACAACCTCTGATCCATCATACCCATTCCACAAACACATTCTACTCTTCAGGTTCACCATTGATTCCGATATTCTATACTCTTCTTGAGTCCTTCATCGACAGGCCTGTGGTCTCGTCTATTTTCCCTTCAAGCGTGTGCCCTGCTACTGCATATGAAGAATAGTGAATCACAAGCTGGACTTCAATAAGTGTAAGGCTCTCTTCCACCATGAATTTTATGCATCACTAACAAGCAGAAACAGAACCAAAGGTGAATCCCCCTGCCGTCTTTGCCACTTTTTGTTGCTCTACGTCCTCCCAACTACCACGGTCGACTGTTACATAAAATTGTGATACAACATCTCCCCTCCTTGACACCAGTGGTATCATTCATCCCACAATTTCTGTTACCCATGCTCCTTGTCGAAGCACCAAAGACGAAGATGATCCAATGTCTTATCCCTCCAAGTCTTTTGCCATCATATTCTCTGATACATTTTCTGCACCCTACAAAACAACACAAATACTATCCCTCCCTTACTATACAACCCAAGTTCCTCGTTCAAATTCATCAAGACTAAACACCTGACTCTGGCGGATCAGCGATTTAGTACCGTTCTTTGTTCTTACACACTGACTCTGTTGGGCACTTTTAATTTGTGCGATTGGTCTTCTTCTTACTTGTAGCACAATCCCCTCAAAATCTCCTAACCTACCAAACTATGGATATCCATGGATGACATTTGAGGAGCAAATACACTGATATTTCGATTTTGCATAGTGCGTTCAACTACCTAGTCTGGCACTTCTACTCCTCCATCGAATCATTGCCATCCAAAAGACACCTTAATCCGGACAATCATCGACGACTGTCAGGCTTGACGACGACGAAGCCGCTTGTGTTCCAGTGCCTCTTCCATGAGAACCATGCTGTGGCAGAAGAAATAGCCATATTCTTCAGGAATGTCATGGTCAAGGCTGCCAGGATTACAAAGAGAGCCATAGAACCTCATTGAAACAATCACAACAAACAAGATCTTCATGACCATCGATCCAGCATGCTTTGCCTACGAAGAGCTGGACCCGGAAGGACATATTCAACAATGCTAACCACAAGTCGAGATTACTTACTTGATATGTGGCTGTCACAGCCTACTATCGGTTCATGCCAGCAACGGTCTCCCCCCTTTTCAGGGCCCTAACAGTGGCGTACCTACTCGAATACTACGTGTTGGTGCAGACTGTCGCCCAGCTGAACACCAGTCTTGAACTACGCATATCAACGGTGTATCAGAACACATTCGAGCAGTTTCTCATACCATCTAAGCATTAGCTGACGACAAAACTGCTGATATGATGTTGAACGACGAGGCACTCTGTATCTGCCCTGGTTCACGGCAGTGACCAGAAAACTTCCTCAGCTACCATCAAGCTTGATCTTGAGCCAAGCGTTTCTGCTTACAGGTGCTTGTCAGCTCTCAATCATGGTACCAACTTGACGCCAACTCCAAGGCTAGCCAGTACCGACCCAAAAGTGGCAAGGGCCCTTGTCCCTGACAGCATAACCAATGGACCTATTCGATCACATCAATGACAACGGCCTCGAAGTCGACATCGACTGAGCTCTTGTTCTGCTGCAATTTTTTGCCTCATTGTACCAGTGGTTCAAGTGCATACGCCTCGGTTAAAGAGTGAAATTATCCTATTGTCACATGCGGCTATGGTCAATGAAGTTCAAAGTGTTCGTCCACAAAAACCACGAGGCAAACCACTTCGACTCCAAAATGAGATTCTCTACAGTCCCGGCAATATCAGGATGTCGATACGTCTTGATTATGGTCAACTATTTTTCAAGATATATCGTGTCATTGCCTGTTCGGCAAGTTCTCACACCTGCCAAACAAGATGCGCTCTCCTATGTTTGCGTTTGCACCAAATAACCATGCGCAGTCCACCATGGATCTGCAACTCGATGCCAGTCTGGGACTTGACAATCAGCCATTCTCACACACTACGATACCATTTACCCCTGAATTGTCTAATATCTCGACACC
>Ga0068631_100142_pt1 | contig 26012 bp, 11 predicted proteins | sample InSIn5gowninarea_2_FD_77434 | JGI IMG/M metagenome (GOLD analysis project Ga0068631, IMG submission 77434) | Clean room microbial communities from NASA Spacecraft Assembly Facility at Jet Propulsion Laboratory, Pasadena, California, USA -... ...
CCAGTATTCAGACAGGCGACAGGCACTCTAGGCCCAAACCAAGCATTAGCGCTATTCACATTCGATGCAGAGCAGCCAGGTGATCTGGCATTCAAAAAAGGAGACGTAATAACAATCACTCAAAGAACGGACAACAAGACTGATTGGTGGACTGGACGAACTGAAGATGGTAGGACTGGAATGTTTCCCTCGAACTATATCGAAGCAAGAACGTAAAATGAATCTACACTACGAATTACGAGCTATTTTTTTCTCAAGCATAGCATGGAGATATAGGCGTCGAAATGCTTTTGCTTGATTTTCGTGTATCTACCGAGCTGTTTGTGAGGATGGCGCGTTAGTTCTGTCATTCATGGTTGAGATCATGCCATGCTTTACGATATCCTGGCTCGAAATGCTACGTTTGTTGAATGTTAGTACATGTTCTACCTCCACACTCAATGTGCTGTCCTGCTTACATAACACATTAACCAAACAGCCTCAATAACAATTCACCCGAACAAGTTCTTTCTTTCAGAATACAGCATTACATCTATATCCGAAACGAAGCATGTAGACTGAGAAATTGATCCTAGGTACTTGGGAAGCGGATATGTGTTTTGACAAATCCGATTGTTATGGTTAGTTATCTACAGCAAAGCTACAGCAGTGTCAGATGGACATAGTTGTTATGTATGAGTTCATGATTATCATTATCATTGAGATCTATTTCTTCATATCCACGTATCAAATGGGGTATTAATGTATTCCAATTCTCACGACAGACACATCAGCAGCCACGCATATATACACTCCCACCGCGCCCCATCTTATTTCTCTTTCATTCTCTAGTTTTCTACGAACTGCTCAACCCATTCTGCACCAAAAAATTCAGAATGGTCCCATAAGTGACCACATGCGAGTACTGCAGATTCAAGCCATGTCCCGCGCCCGGCACGATGAATGCCTGGAAGGGGCTGGCGTTGGGCAGGAATTTGGCGGATGCGGCGGGGATGGAGGGGAGAGAGGGGTTGCCGGTTGCTAGGCAGTCGCCGCCGCAGTAGGGAATGTCACGCTCTAGAATTATGTTAGTTCGATGTTGTGATTGGACGTTTTTGTGGGGATTAGGGACTTACCACCAGTGATGACGAGGACGGGTTTAGGGAAAGTATTGACGCTTGCGCTTAGACCAGCCAGAGTGAGGAGTTCACCTGGCGTTACGGGCTGGCCTGTTGCATATGCTGTTGCTAGGACTGCTGGGTCGAAGTCACCGGGAGCGAAGAAGTCGATTTGCACGCCTGTTGCGCTGGCGGGGGCCAAGTAACCCGTTGCGTATGATGCGAGGGCTGGGTTTGTGTTTGCGATAACGAAATCTGAGCCGAGTTCGAAAAAGGCTGCGAAGGTGCCGTTGTTGGAGAAGCCTGTTAGGACTGCGCCGTCGGAGAGGGATGGGTACATTGCTGTTAGGGCGTAGGTTTGCGAGGAGCCGAAGCTGTGGCCTACGTGCACTACTTTGTTGTATGGCGTGGATATGCCGCTGATTGTACCGTTGCGCAGACCGATTGTCAGGGCGCGGAGCGCGGCGACTTCGAGGGGGAGTTGGATTTCAGAGACTGGGTCGCCGTGGCTGGACATGCCGATGCCTAGTCTGTCCCAGGAGAATGTGCTGTAGCCGTATTGGTCGACGGCTTCGCGGACATAGCTGTAGTTGTAGTTTGCGTAGGAGAAGTCCCAGTAGGATCTGTCGAAGCCGATGCCGTGGGTGAGGAGTTGGACGGTCTTGGCGGGGCCGGCGTCAGGCTCGCAGTAGGTGGCGGCGATGTTGTAGCTGCCGGAGACGGTGTTGAAACCGGTGGTGACTTCGTTGGTGTAGTTGTGGCCTTGGCGGGAGAGGTTGAGGATGAAGTTTGTGGCTGCGATGTTTGTGGTTGGGTTGGTTATGTTGAAGGCGCCGTTGCGGGCGGAAATGGTTATTGGGATGGTGAGGTTTGTGCATTTTGCGGCGGATGCGAGAGGAGTGAGAGCTGCTAGAGCAGCGACTGCGATTGCGGAAAACATGGTGATTGTGGCAGTGTGATAACGACTGTGGTAAGTGGATTCAACTGTGCAATGGGGAGGGTAGATATGAATACTAGACGAGCTTCTCACCAGCTATATCAACATCTCAGATCTTCGAAGAGGTCCCTGTGTTTACCAAATCACGTCATGATGATCGAAACAACAACATACGAGCAGCTCCCACCGAGTGGTCCTGTACGACAGACTCCCGGCGAATGGAGCAGCTCGATGCAGTGAAGTTTGCTCAAGAGCTCTTGTCTCGGCCCAGTCCTAGCCATATCCTTTCGTTAGCACCAGAGTTGCCAATGGCCGTGTCTTCATGAACCTTTGAGTTATGCTAACGAACAACACGGCGTGAAAGCAGATGTATGATGATGGAATCAGAGCTCCAACCGAGCTGGGAGAACATGACGGGTATCCAGGCAAGGGAACTTGTGTCGGCAGCTCCACCTCGGAACCAACTCTTTCCTTGATTGGGCACTTTTAGGCACGTCAGGGCCGGAGCTCAAGTCTAGCTGATGCTTGAGCTCACCCCAGAAATGGTCGCTTTCGTGTCTGACTAGACCTTGAAAAATCTAGGGAAGCTCAGGCAGGTGCATAACTTGCAGTTACAAATCAACATCTTCACTGTTAAACAAAGTTGAAATAGAGCAATGCTTCTTCCATGGTGCTCAAGTTTTTTGGTAGCTTTGAGAAAGTCTGATTGTTGATGACCATGTTTACACCACGCCGCCGATCTGGCTAATTGTACTCCGTACTTGTTATGCTCCTGCAGTTCCCACTAATCGATAATTGGTCGTTGAATTCGGAGCCTGCGATGCAGAATGTGATAGGAAATACGGAGCATACGGTGGTCAACAGAAGGGAAATTAGGACACACGCTTTCCCCAACGTGATCGTGATATCATCCGAAATGGATCAATGCTTCCAAATGTGATCATTGCTCGTTTTTGAGTTGCTTTCGACCATGAAAACACTAAGCCCATTCAAGTATAGCTACCGACCAGTGGTGCCGTGAATAATCCGCCACTGACCGCACATATCATTCCACTTATTGAATCTCTCGACGCTTCAACTCGATAGGCGTCCATGAGTGTTGCTACTGTCAACAACCAACAACAAGGTGTCGATGCTGACCATTCACTCTGCCAGTAACCAATTTGCTTGTGGCCTGGATACACCGCCTGTATTTGCTTCCAGACTCACCACCAAGCCTTCTGTCCAGTCAAGGACTTCTGCTGTCGCCTCAGTAGCTGTCACGACGCTGACATCGCATGAGAGGCAACAGCAGCATTCGTTGCTGTTGTGACGGATTAGCTAAGTGGTATATGCACTGTGCTGGCCCATCCAACTTTTTGCCATCGTGATCTTCCAAAGATTTGGCTCTTCTCGACTGTACTGTCACCCAACATGGAGAAGTAGCGGATGCTGTGAGCGGGCGAGCTGACTAACGTCGTGGTATTTTCATTGAAATGATATGCGAGGACGGAGAGGTTCAACGAAGAGCCATCTCCAGAATTTCACACGTGGTGGAACTGAAGTGTCAGGTGTATGAAATTTGGATCACCCAGTTCATTGTATATGCAATGTTTCAAGAAAGAGCATATACGTCGGGTGAGAACTCTGCACTGTTTTGCAGGATATGTATTACAGTAGCCAAAAGCATAGAGGTGAGTGTAAAGAATGATTGACTGTTACATATTGAAGAGATCAAAGCACAGGCTCATGAACGCATGAGACCCAGCATATCTCCTCACTCTTCCTTCTCACGATTGATACAATTAACATACTAATTCCCTTCGACCACATGGTTCTCCACAAGCTCGTGATAGGGGTATGAACAACCCAATGCGTTTCTTTCGATTTTCACTTCGAGTCCAGAGTCCAAACTTCACGTCACGGTACTCTACCGTTGAGGATGCAATGGACTGGCAGATCTCGCATCGAATGTTGATTGCAAGTCTTGATGAGATGCAAGAATATCGCTTGCTCGAAATCCTATGAAGCTCTCTTCCTCGAAGATCATCAAATAGAGAATGAACAACCGGCGTGACATCGAGACTGTTGAGCCAAAGGGTGAAGACGCGAGCTTCACGCTCACCTTCAGCATCGAAGTCTTCGATCTGTGCTTTGTCTTCTTCTGAGAGAGCTTCCAAACCAGGATGTGTATTGAAAAGGTTTGCGACAAAAGCAAGATTGAGCTTGGGATTTCCAGCAACCAATGCGGTCGGCGTAAGGAACTTGCGGCAATCGATCTTTTCGGCATTTTGTAACACTTGTTCGGCGCGCTGATGGAGATCGCGAGTCTGAAGGGGTGCTCTCGAACAGATATCTGGTTTGAGCTGGTTGAGGAGTACAGTATAGTTTTCGCCGTCCTTCACGTCGCCCGAAAAGTTTGTAACTCGTCGCTGCCACCCAGCGTTCTTAAGGTGGTAGTTGAACCATCGAAGAAGAATTTGCTCTGGTGGTAATCGGAGAAACTGCTCGAGAGTCTCGTCATCCTCTAGTAATCTGTACAGTTCGGGATGTAACTTGATGTCGATCTTGCCAAGTAGGCCTCGTCGAATAATCTGCCAGATCAAACCGAGAATCAAATGTTCTCGGACTTCAATAATATCTCCACTTCCAATATTTACCACTGAGCAGCCTATACCTTTTGACGACTCGATGACAATGTTGTTATTTTCGGTCATATGGAAAGCATTCAGAGTTTTTATCTTTTTGCCCGGCCGATTAAGAACACGCTCGTCTATTGTATCAGGTACACTGTCGTTGATGAGCTTGGCTAGTACTAGGCCGTCTTTGCAATTGTCGAACATCTCGAAAGTGTCTGTAGGGAAGGGAAGCAGATGACCGATATCAGGGTCACCAGCCAGAACGGCATTAATATGGTCAGTGAAAGCTTGTCTTTCCTCCTCATTAATCGTATGGGTAGTGTTAGCAGAAGATCCTCCCATCTGAATCCTTCCACCAGCGCCTGCGCCAATACTCGGTTTGGAAGCGTGTGAAACTGCGGGAGGACCACCAGCTGTAGGAGGCTTGACTGCACCACCAGAAACTGCTCGCGACCCTGTCGAAGGCGCAGGAGCATCTCTGAGTTTTGAGATGAGATCAACGTAGTCTTCAAGCTCTACCCTTCGAGAACTATCCAATTCAACACCTTTTAAAGCTTGTCGAACGGCATCGTACGATTGTCTTTCCGACTGTTGGGTAGCCTTGATCACTGTGGCCTCATCAAGGTAGCCCTTGTCGTCCACATCCAACTTCTGAAACGCATTCTGTAGCTGGAAGATCTCGTTTTGAGGGAATTGAGGGTACTTTCGCTGTAACCTGAGCACGGCAGCCATGCTTACGGGAGGGGTGGGATGGTTGCAGCGAGGTGTTCCGCAGTGTTGAAGTAGCAGCTGGGCCTCTGGCTTGGACAAGAGAAATCGAGATATTGAAAACAGTTGAGCAATGAGAAAGGGAGCTGCCTAGTGCGCGTCGCAAGCGATTTAATATTCTTGTGCCTTAGGAGCACCGCGCGGACATCAAACAGAAGACATTCGCAGCAAGAATAACGTTGATCATTGACATTTGAAATGCCCATTGCAGTGCCCCGCTGAGCGTCGCCAGTCAGCTTTTGTGGCTTGTATCTTGCAGGCCGCTTAGCGTTGCCACCATCATTCAAGCTTACCCGAACTTGTAGCGTCATGTGGCGGTGCAATTTGTATCGTGTCCTTGGAAATTGCTAGGATAATGTTGAGGCCTGACCCTACCGCATGACCACTATCTCTAACATGATTTGATCATTCATCTCTAGGCGTTGACTATAGCAAAACAAGTTGTTCAGACAGAAGGAAGCACAGACCCAGCTCGAAGCACAAAGACCACTATTTCCACAAAACACTCTTTCTCATACGAGTATCGCTTAGCAGGAGCTTTTCGTCTGATATCTTTTTCTCGCGCCTGAACAGCTGTATCTGTACTGGTTGGATGTCACCAAGTTGGATCGCTGGCCGGCTCTCGTACGAGCCATCCAAAGGGGAATGGCCGAAACCAACAAAACATCCTTCCTAGGAGCTATCAATCCTTGGAGTCGTGCAAACACTCCCCCTCCAAAGTCACCACGACAAGTGCCCAAGGATGAGGGCTTGCAATCGACTTCTGGTCAAGATCATAGCATCAATAATCGACCATCACCAAGCTTGAGGAAATATCCAAAAGATTGTCCGGCGCTGAAGGCACGTTGGTATTATGCCGTCGACATTGCCAAGAGGAAACCTTTTGTTCCAGAACCGACCTCGGAAGGTGACGATAAGGCAAAACCAGTACCACGAAAATGGATGTTGTTCTCGACTTCAGATTCGCAAGCTATTGAGAACGCCTTCCAACAATTGGGTCGTGATGATGAGTTCGGCGACAAGAACACAGCCACTAAAGTCCCTGTCAATGAAGACTATCTGTACGACGTACACATCGAGAAGCGCGAACTCGAACCGACATATTGGATTGGACCAGTGTATGACGTGCGAAGGGGAAGCTGGTTCTTCCAGGAATCAATGAGCCTGAGACCATGCGACGAGAATCTTGCTAATCAACTCGAGGAGGGTTATCTGAAGGCCACGCCATGGCGGAAAACTGGTGCACCTCGCTCAGCTTCTCAGCCTAGACATCGAATGGCCAGTTCGGACCCCGCCACACAGCCCCCACCAACAGCTGCTACTACTGAGACTCCAGCCTCGAACACACATCGCCTTTTTGGTGCCCACATGAACACCACGGTCACATATGCCGATGCATCTACAGCCTACTTATCATCGGACGACTTTATGTCGTGGATGAGCAGTACAGTATATGGTAGACTAGGCGGTCAAGGTGGCACGAAAGTGGTTCGTGGATGGTCAGAACAGGTCACGCTATCGACTACCAAGCCAGCAGAACCCACCTCGGTCAACGACAAGCAGAAGCCAAAAGTCAATGATGTGGATGAAGTCGTCGAAACCGAAAGGAGTACCAAGTCCACGCAAAAAGCTCCACCACCTCCAAGGCCTTCCGCTCTTGAGCGTCAGCTTTCTTCGCTAGCAGGCCTCACTCAAGTACTTTCCCGATCTCAAGATGAACAACGAAAAGAAGAGGAGGAGGAAGCTCGTATAGAAGAGCAAGCAGAAATGGAGGATGCAAGAGAGACAGATGGACAAGATCAAGGCCGTAAAATCGACCATCTAGTCCTTGTTACCCACGGCATCGGTCAGCGACTCGGCCTTAGACTAGATAGCATCAACTTCGTGCACGACGTGAACACAATGCGCAAAACCATGAAAGCCGTCTTCGAAGCTTCACCAGAGCTTCAAGCCTTAGCTGGTGATGATGCAAGGAATTGCCGTGTTCAAGTCTTACCAGTATGCTGGCGACATCTCTTAGACTTCCCAAAACAAAGTCTAAAACACAACCGGAAGGAACATGACCTTGGTGATATTGATGAGGCTCTCGAAGAAGAATACCCGTCACTTCAAGATATAACGGTTGACGGTGTCCCTGCTGTTCGCAACCTCATCACTGACCTGGCTCTTGACGTCCTCCTCTATCAATCTGCATATCGAGAACATATTGCAACAATCGTTCAACAAGAGGTCAATCGTGTCTACCAACTATTTAAGTCTCGCACCGGCTTCAACGGAACAGTGAGTCTCTGCGGTCATTCTCTAGGCAGCGCCGTCTTCTTCGACATTCTATGTCGCCAAGCCGAGGATACTCACCATCCAAACCGCCCTCATCGCGTTTCAAGCAGAACACATAGAGAGCTGGCACCCCAACCCGATCGAGGCATTCAACTCGACTTCACCACTTCCAACTTCTTTGCTCTCGGATCTCCTATAGCCCTCTTTCAGATGCTCAAAGGACGCACTATCGCTGGCCGCGTGTCACAACGTCCTCTCGATCAAGCACCTCCAGTCTCCCCCTTCGACTCAGACTTGACGCCCCACAACCCATTCCAGTCCCTCAACGATATATCGTCAGCTCAATCACGCCATTCTAAAGACCTAATTCCAATCACCACATCATCACCTCGATGCGCCGATTTCTACAACATCTTCCATCCAACCGATCCCATAGCCTACCGAATCGAACCACTGATCTCCCCAGCCATGTCCGTCCTCAAACCACAAGCTCTACCGTACACCAAACGCGGCCTCTTCGATGCGCCTGGAATGGCCAATCTCACAGCAAGAGTAAGCCAGCAAGTAATGAGCAGTTGGTACAGTCTAACCTCAGGCGTCGCCTCCTCCCTCATAAACCGCTCCCTCGGCATCACAGGTGAAGAACAAGTCCTCCCACACGATAAACCCAAACCCTCAACCCAATCAATAACAACACTCAACCAACCATCCCCTCTCCAATCATCCGACGTTCCCAAACCACAACAACAACAAAACGACCTCACCAAAAAACAACGGGCAATCACCGAAGCCGCTCTCAAATCCACCACCTCCCCCGCCGAAACTCCAACTCTAATAGAATCCGAAATGGAAACCCTCTACTCCGGCTTTGAAAAATCCCGCCGCCGTCACTCCCACCAAAGCACAACATCCACATCCGCAACCTCCTCCAAAAAGGATCCGTCCCCATCCCCACCCAACGACCCATCAGACCAGGAGGAACAACTCCAACAGGAAAATAAAGCCCGCCGTCTCCGCCGCGAAGAAGCCAAAGTCCTAGCCCTAAACTCAAACGGGCGCGTAGACTACCACATCCAAGAAGGAATGTTCGATGTCTCGCTGCTCGCGAGTATAGCGAGTCATTTGAGTTATTGGGCTGATGCGGATGTTGGGCATTTCATGTTGGGGGAGATGTTGAAACGTAAGGAACGGGAGAAAGAGGGGGAACAGGGGAGGAAGGAGAAGGAGAGGGATGGTGGGGGGGGAGTGATTTTGATTCAGCGCGGCTGTTTACCCAAAGATAATCGTGAGGGAAACAACAACGCGCGAGGTGCGGTTATTGGTAGGGACTTGGTTTCATTCATATTCGTAGAGTCGAATAGATGATAGAACGGCATAGATGCTGACTCACGGTATACACACGCATTAACATTGCATCTCATGAACTTGAAATGGTCTGAACTCATAGAAATCAACGACACAAAAAGAGGAAAGAAAATCAATTGCACAATCTAAGTGGCTACCAATAGCCATAAGATATTGATGCCATAAAACCAACTGTCACATAGTATACTGATTATCGTCTTTCGTAAAATCAGTATAATTACGTCCTATCTACCTAGATACCTTCTTTCCCCTTTGCCAAAGCTCCATACTTTGCCTGCCAGCTAAAGAAGTAAATCATCGCAGCCAACGGCTGTCCCACAAACACAAAATTAATCCAGAATATGCAATTCCCCACCACTTTTCCCGTGATACTCTTCGACTTCGCAAACGGTTCCGTGATCTGTATCAAGACAAGTTGAAGAACCATACCCAGAAATGCAACTCCAAGTATTGAATGTGCCGGGACACCCACAGCCAATTCGTGGAGGAAGCCGGAGAAGACGAAGACAGCTGTTGATGCCGCAGTGTGCGACCAACCACGGCCAACCAGTGGTGAATAGACGTGTCTGCGCATGAAGTGGTAAACTGGTTTGTTCCAGGTTGACCAGTACATTCGTAAGGAGGTGCTGTTCCACCAGTCGCTGTAGAACTCGCGGTCGCCGAAGCGGAGAATCTCAGCAAGCATATTTAGGAATGATTGGAAGAGGGCGAAGAAGCCTGCAAGCCAAACGATGAGGGATATGGTAGAAAGTTTCATCAGACGTTCGAGGATTGAAGGGTAGTCTAGGCTGGCCATTTTGTCTAGGCTGTTGCGTAGCACTGGCTCGGCGTATTGTGCGCATGTCAACCAGATGAAGATTGAGAGTGCAATTACCTCTGCAAATCGTTTGAGGACGAAAACCCAACGGATTCGCTCACTTCGTGGGTAGGATGGCTGGTAAACCAGAGTAGGAGCCCACCAGAAATATGTCAAGTTACTGAGGGTGACGTTTTGAGGGTACGGGCATTGCTTGTACACCTCAGGAAGAGCTGCCGATGACGGAGAAGGATGAAGCATTGCATGTCGCAAATCACGGTTTGTGAATGCATAAGAGCAGGTCTTCAACCAGACGATAATTGCGTGTAATTCGGATATAGAGCCAACACCAGGGTTATCAACTGCATAAAACACCACAAGGGTAGTGATGGTAAGAGCAAGGGTAGCGTTGACGGTGTGTCCAAAGGCAATCCAACCCCAGGTGCTGCGAAAGGCTTTTCTTTCAGATTCCGTCTCCGGAGCACTAACCCCGATATCACCTTTCTTTCGCTGGCCAAGGGCGGCCTTCGCATGTTCCATAGCAACTCTTTCTATGATATACGCCGCAAACAGGTGACAGGGTGTGAGGGCGTAGAGGAACAACCCGATCCGAAGATCAGTACTCTTGATGTTTGACTTGAGCGTGATAAGGAGGCCATATTTGCGAGCGTTCTCAACGACTAGACGCAGATTCATCACAACTGCCTGTGTCAGTCACTGCCCGGGTGGGAAACCGTTGCACTCACTGATGGTTAGCACCATAAGATTTCGAAAGCCTAGGAAGCTGGGGACTTCCTTAGAATCATGGCTGAGCACAGAGGGCCGTGATGTGTTGTGTGGTGCTTCAACATGTTTATATTTGCTTCGAAATTTGCCTGGCTTCGGTGTGACTGCGTTGCCATTCATATGACCTATTGAACCTTGCTGTGTCTTCTCTCGTTCAACATTATCAGTCGCCGCCGTATTGGCTGCCTGCGTCACAAGGGAGTGCGTCGTTATAGACATTGCACTTTCGGTGCTGGAGGATCTGAGTCGAAGGGGCAGCGGTTAACCAGGGTTTGGGTCAGTTTGAATCCATGAACACAATAAGCAAAAGAAGGATTGTTGATACATCTTGTGCAGGAATGCACCAACAAGGATTATTATGCTTCTATCAACTCTCAATACCGAATCGCGCGAGGCACGTCGTGAACAGTTGAGCTGGTTGCTAGAAAGGGACAAGTATGTGCTCCACGAAGAACACGTTGGGCCAGTCTGACAAGTTTGCTGAAGACCTGGTGCATCCGTAGCTTCAATTCGGCCACACGTACTTTCGAGGCTTCGACTGCGGATGTTAAAAGCCCAACCCCTCCTCCCTCCAAATCCCTGCGTTTATGCAAAACTTGGAGGACTGTTCTGATCAGGAAAGATAAAGTCTTTATCACTACTTAGCCATTGCTGCCATGCCCCTATTTTTGTGCTGCTCTCAAAAAATACAGGTCTTCAATCGCTGGCTATGGCCGGGTATCATTTTTATATCATTGTCATCTAATCAATATCATAGGCACTAGACTCGGGAACAGGTAAAGGACGAATAAACTCTTCGTGCTCCTTCACTGCCTCGCCTGGTTCTCCCACTTCTTTCTTCCTTCGCTCCTCTTCCTCGATTTCACGAAGTCTCTGCTGGCCTTCCTCATTGGTCGCATCAATGACTCCTTCTTGAAGACTCAACATTCCACCCTCACCAAGTTTCTCGACAATCTGCTCGGCCTCATCCACAGCCATCTTGCCAAGCACTTCGTTCACACGATCGAGACTGCCTGACTCCAGAGCTCGTTGGAGTCCTGGCGGGAAGCTTTCGAAAATCTTTCTAGCCTCAACCTCGACAGGATCGCTAGAACCAGGTTGCGGTACATTGATGTGGATCTCAGTGCCTGGCTCAACAGCGTGCAATTGTATTTGTTCAACACCACCTTTGGCTTCTATTTCGTCTTCTTGCTTCTTTAGCTCGGCTGTTCGAGTCTTGATCCGCTCATATGTATCATTCACATCGTTGATGAACACGGTATAGGCTTGGTGACCTTTTGTAGTCACCCGCTTGAAGAAGATACCGACTCCATCCTTGCCAAGTTGTCTGCAATACTGTATCAGGAGAGCTTGGTGAACACACTGCTTGGCGTATTTAGCTTGGCCTTTCATCTGCACGTTGAATGCCTCAGCCAGGAGGCTGTCTTGTGTAGCCGAAGTCATTATCTCATCGTAGTTCTTGCCAATGAAATCAAGCGAAGTCTTGAAATCTCCCATCTTGATCTCCGCAAATTGTTTGCCTTCAGGGGAAAGCTTCATGCTCGATTCATCGTCGTCGTCATCCGCTTCCTGTTCGTCTATTATATTGTCGTCCTCAACGTCAGCCTCGGCGCCAGATGAGATGGCACTATCTGACCGTGTGAGTGTATCTCTTTGGGTTGTTGCTAAACCGGCTGTAGGATTGAGTAATTCTGGCTCGACAGCTTTCTTCTTTTTCTCTGCAGATGAAGACGGTTTGGGTGTCTCTTTAGCTTTCGACTTTGCGACCGAAGAGTAGTTCATGCCATCATGCAGCTGATCGCTTGTGATCTTCGAGCTCTCTTCCTTCTCAAGCTGCGCCAATTTTATGAGTAGTTCTTGCTGCAAGCTCTGCACTTTTGTCAAATGTCCTCGGACACCATCAATATAGTCCTTGTACTTTTCGTCTGAATTCTTCTCATCCACTTCCTTCTTGACTTGATCTATCAGACTCGCCATCATCTTCGAATAAGCTGGTTGTGGTTCTTTCTGGTGAGTGTATACGCCTTCAGGTGGCTTTGGAGGATCATCTTTGGTAGGATCTCCTGCGCTTTCAAGCATTGACTGGAACACCAACTGGTCTGGGTTCTTGGACTGTGCCTCACTTTGATGTGTCTTCAACGCATCCAGAAGAGCATTGATTCGTTCTAGCAATCCATCGTTAATGATACGTTCATACTTCAAGGTGTCAATCTCGCGTCTGCGTTCGAATCTCTGTTGATGTATCTGATTCTGCTTGGCTCGGATGAACGACCTTTTGTCGACATTGGGGTGGACTTCGATGTCAGAATCATCCGACAGCTCGAGAGCATCCCATTTGCTATAGTCAACTGGCATTATGCTGAATTCTGATTGTTCCAGCCAGGCACAGTATGTTTTGTTTGGGCAGGTCTTTGGAGGCTGTACAGACCAGTGTCAACCAGCAATGGTGCTGGAGTGAGAGTGTAGAGTGTCTGTATCTCTGACAATGGAATTTGTGATTCTGGCAACTTTTACAATGAATTGTATGAGCAGGTATCAGTCACCAGCAGTGCATGATGGAACTTGTGAGCATATCATCGCAGGGCTGGCGCACATGGGCAGGTTCTTGAGATGTACAGTACTGTAGTGGGGTGGCCGCTAGGTCACGAACGCCAGATGAACAAAAGCTTAGGCTGAGTTCAAGCTCCCGATGCAAGCATAAACGTATTGGGAAGTTTACGGAGTTGTGGCTACTTAGGCCATCGATCGCTTTGACCCTCCTCATTGATTACATCAGGATCCATTTCAACAATTTGACACTCCTGAAGCTGCAGCAACTCATCCAGCTGCGATCAACCACAAACGTGCACACCTTTTAACCATCATCAACTTTGGAAGCTGTCCTTTTGCCTACGCGAATGAGGCACAATGACTAGGGCATCCAGGAATCGATAACAGAGTCAAGCCCACAAAATGCGCAGCTCTCTGCTGCTGGGAGTTCGAAATGTCAGGGCCTTAGCTAAACCACAGCAACAGGATCAGAATGTGCTCTTCACTCTTTACAATTCAGCGCCTCGACATTCTCGGTTACCAACTCAACCAGTGCAACCCTTTATTCGTTCATTCAACGCGCTTGCATCAAAGCCAGCGACGCAGCTAGTGCTGTTACCTACATCGTCCCTTTCGAAAACACCAGCGCGGCTCCCATGCAATGTCCTTGGGCAAGTCCGATACTTGTCCTCCACTCCCAAGAAAGCAGAAACCCCGACACCAGTTATCAGATCAGAGAGTCAGTCCGTTAAGCGAAACGAGGATGATGATGAGGAACAAGAGCAATCGTTCCAGCGAAGTGAAAAGGCCGATCAAGCGTCGCAAGTCAATCTCAGTGCTCGCTTGTCGAAAGAGGGTGCAGCTGGTTCAGGAGGAGCTGGTTTTGGGGAAATATGGCGTTTGATCAAGATTGCTCGACCCGAAGCTCGAATTCTGGGACTGGCCTTTATATTCCTCCTCATATCCTCCTCAATTACCATGGCCGTACCATTCTCTATCGGTAAAATTCTCGACATAGCCACGAAAGGAGGCGCTAAAACAGATGATGTGCCGTCCGACATGAGTTCTGATATGTTATTTGGTTTCTCCATCACTACATTCTACGTTGGACTAGCTAGTGTTTTGGCTTTAGGTGCTGCTGCCAATTATGGCCGTATCATCATCTTGAGGATTGTGGGAGAACGTATTGTTGCTCGGTTACGGTCCAAACTGTTCAGGCAGACGTATGTACAAAACGCCGAGTTCTTCGATGCGAATCGGGTTGGTGATCTGATATCTCGACTGAGCTCTGACACCATCATTGTCGGCAAATCTATCACGCAGAATCTATCAGATGGTCTACGAGCGTTTGTGAGTGGTGCTGCCGGATTTAGTTTGATGGCCTGGGTTTCTGTGAAGTTGACGGGTGTTCTGGGGCTGATGTTTCCTCCAGTCGCTATTGGAGCATTCATATACGGTCGGGCTATCCGTAACCTGAGCCGAAAGATACAAAACAATCTAGGTACATTGACCAAAATTGCAGAAGAGCGGCTGGGCAACGTACGCACGTCACAGGCATTCGCTGGCGAGATTCTTGAGGTGCATAGATATAACACTCAAGTGCGCAAGATCTTCGAGCTAGGGAAAAAGGAATCTCTGATCAGCGCAACATTTTTCTCGACAACTGGTCTCATGGGTAATATGACTATTCTGGCACTGTTATACATTGGTGGCGGGATGGTCTCAAATGGAACCATCACTATTGGTGAATTGACGTCTTTCCTGATGTATACTGCTTATGCAGGATCGTCTCTCTTTGGCCTGTCATCCTTCTATTCAGAGCTCATGAAAGGTGTTGGTGCAGCATCTCGGCTGTTTGAATTGCAGGACCGGCAACCTACAATCTCGCCCACAGCTGGCCTTGCAGTCACTTCTGCACGAGGGCCAATCCGATTCCAAAACGTATCGTTCGGCTATCCCACCCGTCCGGCCGTCAGCATCTTTCAGGATCTCAATTTTGAAATACCGCAGGGCACAAATGTGGCGGTTGTCGGTCCCAGTGGTGGAGGTAAAAGTACTATTGCATCGCTGCTCCTTCGGTTCTACGTACCTACCAGCGGGAAGATCCTGATCAATGGACAAGACATTTCAGAAATGAATGTGAAACAGCTTCGCCGCAGGATTGGCATGGTATCGCAAGAGCCGGTATTGTTTTCTGGTACGATCGCCGAGAACATTGCGTATGGTCGACCACATGCATCTAGAAGCGAAATCTTGCGTGCTGCACGAAGAGCAAACTGCTCGTTCATCAGTGACTTTCCTGATGGGCTCGATACACCAGTTGGTGCACGTGGGACACAACTCTCTGGGGGTCAGAAGCAAAGAATTGCTATCGCTCGTGCCCTTGTTAAAGAGCCTGACATTCTGATTCTTGATGAAGCAACGTCAGCGCTGGATGCAGAATCAGAAACACTTGTCAACGAGGCTTTGGCTTCATTACTCAAAGGTAGCAATACTACAATCTCGATCGCACATCGATTGTCTACGATCAAGAGATCCGACACAATCATATGCCTAGGCAGCGACGGCAGAGTTGCAGAAATGGGAAGCTACAAAGACTTGAGCAGTCGGCCGGATGGTGCCTTCACCAAACTAATGGAGTGGCAGATGAGTGGAGGCGACTCTGGTCGTGAAGGGTCGTCAACAGCTCAAGCGCGTGGTAAGCCAGCGCCAACTGAACAAGAAGAGATCGAATACATGCTTCGATCGGACGAAAGCGCGCACGATAGCGAAGCTGAAACTGATGAGAACATACAAGGCTCCAAAATTCAGGAAACAGTAGTCCAAGCTGTTGAATCAAAGAAAAACTAGATAGGCGTTGTATAGCAGAGTCGTGTGCGGTTATTCGGTACCTATGGATTAGCGGTTTGTGTGCATCGAGGCATGTTGATATGTTTTTTTCAGTTGAAGATAATATGATGGTTCTCTCATCTCATCAAAGTATAGCTTCGGGTCATCTAAAATTACCTATGGCTGTATGGCGTTGTTGGGGGCCGGAGAAAAACGAAAGTGCCACAAGAAGTGTATTGTAATCTCGGGCGTTGCAATTTCTCTACATGCAGCCACGACCACTCTCAATCAATCCAATACCGACCCGATCCTTGTCATTGTGGAAAGCTGCATGGTAACTCTACAGTACTGTTTTGTCTTGCGAGCCTCGATGACCCGGAACTGCCATTTGTTTTTTACTGTAGCTTACAGTGCTGTTTACTCACCTAGGCACGGAAATCCCGCATGCTACGAGCTGTTAACGCACCCCAGTAACTTCAACATATCGTGGCTGACTACGACACTCACATCGAATTTGCTTGGTATATAGGTTATGTTGGTTCCTACAGTGCACTATGGAAATGTCAAGGTCAATCAAGAATAAACTCCCTTTGACATAAACGTGGTGTCACAAAGTTTCTCATCTTCCGATGATAAGGTTGCGCGAAATTGAAATGCTGACTTTCCACCTTGCAACCCCCTGCCCAGACTCAGGATTGGATGACCAGCTGATTGCGAAGAGCTATCTCACCTTGGCGAGTGCACGAGATAAGCTCGCTGTAACGACAAGCTGATCAACTCGCAAGTATCCTCGTAGACAGTACAGTACAGTGGATTACTTAACAATTCAGGCAAGATGTCCTTGTACTGTAGGATGTACCAAGATCTCTGAGAAAGGATGTCCCCTGAAGAGAGCTGACGAACTCACAGGCTGACAGCTCATCCCGTCCCGGTGACTCTATTTCTGGTACTCACAAGTATCCAAATCTGGGTGGCCTTGTGTCAACCTCGACGCCGTGGCCCATTTAGTGTGAGGTGGTGAGCGCCACCATACTCAACTGGACTAGCAAGTCCGACCTGACAGGAATTGGCAGAAACTTCCGCCAAGCTCACTAAGCTGTGTTAGATTTAGCTTTAGATGGATCAATTCTCCCGCTCGTTCTGAGCTTGCTGAATGGCTACAAAGCTGAGCCTGGTGTGATTTTGATCTGCACTAAGCATGCAAGGAACCAGTTCTTAGGGCGTCTCAATGCACGAATCGGAGCCCCTTTATCACCTTGTCCATGAATTCCCATCGGAGCTTCTGACTCTTTCCGCCGACATCTTGTGTTTCAGATAGCACCAAATCATACCCTGACTGGATATGCGGTCGTGTGAGAAACGCCTTTGTGATCAAAGTGGCTTCGTTGGTGCTCTAACTGGTGTTCCTACATCTCCTCAACTCGAAGTACGGATGAGTTGATGCTCCATCTCGGTTGCTTGCTTCTCGTCAGACCTCACTTCCAGCCGTACTTGGTACACGTATCTTCCTTCTGTTTCACATTGTTCGTTTGGCTCTCATCCTTCGACACTCCCGTACCTTGCTTACGCGTTCTTCCTTATCTTGCTGTTTGACACTCTCTGAATATTCCCGCTCTTCAGCACATTTGATTCCGTATCTTTCCCAACACTCACTACTCACGCTCGTGCCTCACCCACGACCCGCCTTCTCGTTACAGTTCATCGTTCGAGGGACGGCAACCTCCAACTTGATCATCACAGCAGTATACACCATACCATCCTCATAAACCACCTCAAAGCAATAACCATGGCGAGCACACGCAAACCCAACACACCATCTCTCCTTCTTCTCCTCTCCTTCATCGCAACCACGGCCACAGCCTCACCACTGCCCTTCAACCTTGCGAAACGCACCCTAACAACCGGCGCCGAAGCAGGCTTAGGCATAGGCATAGCAGTCCTAATAATCATATCCGCACTAATAATAGCCTTTTTTGTCATTCACCTGCGCCGCAAATCCCACAACCGCAAACTCAACCTCGAACGCGCCATTCTGGCCGGCGAGAAGAACCCCGACGGCACCGTCAAACACGATAAATTTTCTGCTGAGCCAGAAATCTCTACCATTCCGCGTAGAAACAAGAGCGTGAAAGACAGACTTATGGGCCCATTGTATAGAGAGAGTATGGCGTTGCCGCAGATGCCCAAACCTGCTAGGTCTGCGACTGGTGATCGAGATTCGTTTTTGAGTAAGCCGTGGGCTGCGAGTGGTGAGAATAGTCCGAGACCGAGTTTTAGCAGTAAGAGGGCTACTAGGATGATGATGATGATGTGAGATGGGGGCGCGGACGAAAAGCAACAATAGGTGGCTGCCCGTCTCACGGGTTTCCAGACACAACGAATCGAATCGAAACAAAACAAATGATTGCACGGCCCCCACACGCACGGACAGGCGTTAGGAGGAAAGGAAGTGAACGAAACAACCATTTTGAAGGCAAACGTGCATACCGTTCAATCACGTCTACTTGGTCTAAAGTAGATGGGCAGCTTGCTTATGTAGGTAGCTATCTACCTTGTCTACAGGAATTGATACAGAACAAATCAATTATCAATCAATCAATAGTATCACATTATATCAGGTCTTGTCGTGCCTCGTCTTGTCTTTTGCTGGACCCGTAGAACAATTGGAATCATATAGGCCCATGGAACCCCAATTTTGATACTAAAGTAATGTGTTGTTCTTACGGTATCATGTCTACTTTATCATAGAAGTAGCGTAACAGATCAAAACATAGAATTTTATTCGACATACATCCGGAGGTCCAATCCTTATGCCGCGGGTAGCTGGGAGATTATCTTGTGTTGCTACCAGTGTGTTACTTAGGGTGTTGAGTGGCCAACCGACAATGAATGCGTGGTCAGTAGATTGACCTGCGTGGTCTATACGGATTGTGTGGGTTGTGGATGCTTCAAGATGTTTTGTAGTATGAGGTAGGCATACCTTAGTTGAAGGTGGTGAGGTCTAGATAGCTTAGCTGCTTACACAACGATATGGATATATCTTGTAACCCAAGATAAGGCAAATCACTCATCACCAGAGGTACACAAGGTCACGCAGAATTGCTGCAATGTCTCAGTGCTTCTAATAGTGTCGCCATCTTATGCTTCATTCGTTGCACGTGACTCGGTGCTGGCGATCAGAGAGCCATCTATTCTTTATCGTTGTTTCCTGTCGTTCTGAGCTCATTGTCATCCTACAATCTATCGTCATCATCTCTCTGTGGTAACTGACCTGGTATCCAGCCTTTGCGACATTACTTGACGCGGGCCACTCCTTCTGTCAGTAGTCGTGCACCAAAATCAGCTTTCAACACTCCTGCCAGCTTCCGAGTGATATCCTTGAGGATGCTGTATAGCGGCGACGCCTTTACATCAAGCAACGCGTTATTGCATTCGCAATTCTTCATATTCCCTAACGGCTGATCAATGGCCAACCTTCAGGACTTTCCAGGCAATCTACCGACTAATACTTATCTTTTGGTATGATCTTGTCGGTATGGAGCCTCGAATCTTACACTAACTGCTCCCAGCTTGACTATGCAGAAATTGTGTACATCGTATTCACAGGAGCAATTCCTACAACTACCGAGAAGGATAGCAATAGCCCGGAAATCAATTCTAAGGAACAGATTTTAGCGAGACTGAAAAACGCGGAACAGCAATTCCGTCAAGCATCAATTCTAGTTCTCCTCGATACGGAAAAGCTAGAGCTGTTCACGTTCTACAAGAAAGCCGACATTGTCAAGGATCAGAAGTCCATTTTGACCAAGTTTGGCCATGTGTGTAAACTTAACCATTGCAATATTGCTTACAAAAATGCTTGTCGAATTATCGAGTTGTTGAAGCCAGAGACAATGAGGATTTATAGGTTGTTCGCTGCCGCTCTCCTATCGAGCGTCTCCCTACAGGTACCGAGTGCGGCCAAGGTCGTAAGGATAGGCACGACAATCTACCTCATCCAATCGCCTCGAGCTGTATCGAGTGGAGATGTGATTTTTGACAGCCCACGGAACCAGTACTCACTTCGAAAACTTGAGTTGCAAGTCATCGCTGGCGGCCAATTGCTGCTGGCTGTACGCAGTGCTATCTGGCCGTCTTTGACGCTAGTATCCGACCTGGTGAGATCAGGAACGCTCGAAGTCCCGTCTAGTGACAAACATACCTTCTATCTTGCTCCTACAGGACAGCTGGCAAGGTATCGGGATGGGTGGATCGGCTCACAACGAATGGCGCTTGATCAATCCGAACAACAGCAAGACGAATCCTCTCTTGACGCCAAACATCGTGTGCGATGCATGGATAGAACTCGAGACTGGATCTCGAGTAGAACGAATTCCTCACCCGGACTAGACACGGAGACGGTATGGATCGAGGTGCAAATACCTGTTCTGGCATCACCGGACGACAACGCGAAGGAAGAGAGGATGCTACTTTGGAAGAGCATCTTCTGGCCCGCTCAACTGAGCTATATGTTTATTGACACTGTCAAGTCTCATTATCAAAGCGACACAATCACGTCCGATGAAGACCCTTTAACAACCGCAGAAAATTGGCTTAGGGTTGATGCCTCAGAGGCACTCCAATCCAAGCTAGACCAAGAAGCGGCCGTGCAGGCGTATCAACATGATATGGGTCCTTTGTTTGACGATGATATACCTTTCGGCAGCCCTCAACACTTTATGAGTTTTCCGCTACAGGGAATTCAACACGCTCAGAGTGTTTACCCAACACCCCCAGAAGTCATGAACATGCAACCGACACCAGGGATCTCGGTGGTCGACGGTACAGCGCAAACTCCAGCGACACTACAACATTTACAGTCCAGTGTGTACCAGTCGTCCCCATTGGCCGCCACAACAGACGTTCCTCCTGGTCCGAATCCCGATGTAGCAACCCATCAGCCCCTAAATCATGACGAGGATGAGGACGAGGATCTATTCGATGATATGGAAGATCAAAAGCTCGGCCCTTCCTCTTTTGCTAATGAGCCAAATTGGGATTTTTTCGATCGCGACAGTCCTGACGGAGATATGGAGATGACTAAGGACGATGTACAAGACCAAGGAGAAGCGATGACTGGTGCAGATGAGACGGATATGCCTCAAACTGGCAGCATGGATCTGGAAGCGGACAATCCTCAAGTCAAACCACCGAGCGATGTTGCAGCCAATGCGAGTATGCACGATGAGAACGAGGCTTACCCAAGTGCCGATATCTCCCAGGATGCTGTAGAGCCCGAGCAGGAGCTGGAGGCTGCGTTTTCGCGCCGACCCAGTGCTATGAAGCCGTTTGATTCAGGGCCTCCTCTTTTCGCTGGTGGAGAAAGTAATGGATATGGCAGCACTACGCGAGAGATCGCACAATCGGCCAAAAGACGTAGGTCAAGTGCTCACGATATCGAACTCCAGGGGGAGCACGACCGTGATCTCAAATACGCAACTAATGGCAAGTACTGGTTTGAGCTCAAGAAGCAGCCTATACCCGTGGCTACCCTCGCCAACCACACGTCATTGACGAGGGCCCTATCATCGAACTCGTCTTCTTCTAATTTCTCCTCTCAAGTGCAGTCCGACATAGATGAACAAGACAATTCTGAAACCGTGGCGAAGCCTTGGGCACGTTGCGATCCAGACCTAGCGGTAAATGGGCAGGACATGGCCAACACGGAGGTATTGGACACAACCGAGTGCGATGCTGAGACAGACGAACTGCTTCAAATCGTTTCTGCAGCTTCCGGCATCGAGCCATTTATTGCACCAATGCCGTGCAACATCCAGACTAAATCGTCCCTAGGGGAGGATCCTGGCCGAACTTCTATGGTCATACAGATACTGAACGAGCAATTGGTACAGTCAAGTCTACTTCAAATGTCTTCCGACCTTACTCTCCCCGATACGCGGCAGCTGCCCTCCTTCGACATATCACTAGATATTACAGGCTCGAATGCTGGACTCAACAATGCTTCGCTTGGTGATCTAGTAGCATTTCAGCCAGCTAATGTAGCAACTAGACCTCCTCCAAACATTGTGTCACTCGACCACGGAAGGGTCCATTTGAAGCAATCAGATCGTGAGATAACTGCTGACACCTTGATTATGAAGTTTTGGGAAGTGATGAACCTACAACCACTGCATGGAAAAAAGGATACACTAGCGATTTGTATACATCCTGCTGATGAGACTTACACCGGAGGTTGCCAGGCTTTTCTTCGACGCCTTAGTGAGACTTATACAGCATGCCAACTTGGATCCCATGGACTCGCGGATCTCAGTGGTCTTGTCAAGGGCGGTCTTGCGACATGGCAACCTTCCATCGGTTGTTCTGATTTGCTCACACAATGTCAAAAGATTGGTCAAGCGCTGAGTGAGCACAAGGGAGATGAGGTCTGCATCGTGGTCTACATGATCATTCCCGATGACGATCTCAGTCGTTGCTACGAGTTGTGCGACGCTTTCGTCGAGCTTTACGATGCTTTCGTAAATCCGAAGGTTTTAACAAGCAAGGACGTTGCATTGCAACTCGTGCCAAGTTCGTTCGTTGCATCCTCGGAGAGTTTGGTGGTTCCTCCCCAAGAGCAATATGTCAACCTTGCACTTGAAGTATACTCCAGAGTGCCACCAGTCCTACACCCATCTTTACCAGCAGCATCAGCACTGGCTATAGAGCTCGGCGAACAGGCACATCCTTTCGTTCAATTTGAGCTTGATAGTAAAGTTGCATCGCCACTTCGACGACACGGAAATTGCTGTCATCTTGCTTATAGCGTAAGTCCAGACCAGAGATGGTTGGTTGCAGTATGGTCAGACAGCATTGGGGCAGTTGCATTGTCGATGGCCTACTGCCTCCGTGATGGTGATGGTGGTCTTGCGCGTTCCAGGCTCGAGACCTTCAAGAGCCTATATGAGGTGTCGATGCAACTCATGAATCGTCAAAAGTCCGAGTGGTGGCTTGCAGTCGTCAAAGTCGGCTTATACGAACCTGATGAAGCACAAGAATGGCTCTATCACGCCACCCAATTGCGGGAGGAAAACAAACTGCTTACTCGAGTTGTCATCTTGAATGTCGAGCTGGAGTCACGACTCAATTTACACGCTACTGGCATCAATGCAAGACAGCTTCAACCATTGTCGCAAGTCGCAAATGCATTGAGCACGCCAGTAACAACGCCACAAGCAACTACTACATCACCCGAGCAGAATGTGGCAATGACCCCAGCATCCGGTCCCGGCCTGGCCGTAAGTGCATCAACACCACCAGATATCAACACTGACACTGGTGGCGAAAATGATACTCGTCTCGTCGACCCCCTCGAAGACAGCTGGATGGCAACGTTCGCCTTTGGTCTAAACCAATCACACAATTTCCTGGATATCAGGCCAGCCCTTGCAAGTGGACTTCTTCTCAAACGAACTCCTTCAGAAGCCAACGGCGGGTTCGATGTGGCTCTACTTTGTGTCAATCTGGTAGCGGTGCCACGAAAACCTGCCACACCAGTTACACTACAGGAGCGCGAGCAAATCTTGCAGGAGATTTTGGTGCAGTATCGAGGACTGCATACTATGGCGGTAGCGAGGAGGTGTATCGACCCGAAGGGGAACTGTGTACCGTGGCACATTGCTTCAGCATACAAAGGAGCCAACATCCTAGGCAAGTTGTTGTGAGGTAGTTATATCACAGAATGCATACATTGGAGTACTCCGACACCGGACCAGCTTCTCGGGACGACTTAGCACGTTCCATTGCCAAGTAAAACCACGAACTTGGCTGTAGGCCAATCAGTTGGTCAGATTAGATTGATAAATCCCGCGCTTGGCTGTTTAATCACTAGCGGCCATATCGATCCACTATGACGAACGGCTAGCCACTGACTTGCGACACATCTACAGTACCGTACAGAAACAGTCTGTTGTGCTGTCAGTGTACGATCTTGTAGTGCATAGGAAGCAGCAGCAGCATTTAGTCTCTGTCGCTCGAAGATTACTAGTAGAAATATCCATCAACCATCGAGAATCGTGCCCTACAGAAGCTGTCTGGTAGAAACTTGATCCCCCCAGTCAATGTCACTCTCTGCAGAGTGAGGATAGCGGCTTGGCCAGCGTAAGAAATCGATGATCCGACGTGGACTTTGCTCTCCGAGTCCGAATATGGTCAAGTCGCAAAGCCATCGCTTCGTAATGGTCTCCAGTATGATCTTATCTGATCAGAAATTTTCCTTCATCTTTTTTCTTATCTGATCTTATTGTCCCACCTCTTTAATACTACGCCGGATAGCTCTCTTCTGGCTATATATGCTGCTGCTTTCTGCTTTGTCCCTTACAGTACCTTCAACTTTACACTGAGTTTCTTCTGCTTTAGATTTCGGAGCAGTCGTAAGAGCTTTATACTCTTCTATTCAAAATTTAGTAACTTTTCAGCTCAAACTCAGTTCAGTTTCAGTTCAGATTTCATACTCGTTCAGTTGAGATTCTAAAGTCTTTCTGTTAAGACTCCTTCCTTCTCATGGGCATTCTCTCATAAAGCGAGAAAAGCACACACAATCAAAATTTTCCAAGCCATGGCAACGGCAGATCCAGGTGTTGCGGTAGACAGCCACAAAAAGTTTCACGACCAGATCTCGTCCCCTTACCAGGACCAGGACAGCCTTGACAATGGAAAACACGTTTCGAGAGGACACCATGAACCACATCGACCGTCAATCCTCGGTGCCAAATCTCCTGGTGTGGCCCGTATCGAAGCAGTATCCTCTCACCTCACTCTAGTCAACCGTATCTGCCTGTTCACGGGCGTCTTCCTCATCGCCTACGCATATGGTCTGGACGGCCAAACTCGGTACACATACCAGGCCTACGCAACTAGCAGCTACGCACTCCATTCCCTGTTAGCTACAATCAATACTCTACGGGCCGTTATCGCGGCTGCTGCCCAGCCAACAGCCGCCAAAATTGCTGATGTCTTTGGCCGTTTTGAACTGGTCGCAGTCTCTGTTTTGTTCTACACGGTGGGCACCATTGTCGAATCATGTGCCAATAATGTTCAGTCTTTCTGTGCTGGTGCAGTTCTATACCAAGTTGGTTATACATGCATTACCCTGCTGGTCGAAGTCATAGTCGCCGACATCACTTCAATGCGCGCCCGCGTCTTCTTCTCCTACGTACCCACCCTCCCATTTCTAATCAACACTTGGATCAGCGGCAATCTCACTGCTTCCGTGTTGGGTGCCACCACCTGGCGCTGGGGCATAGGCATGTGGTGTATCATCTATCCCGCCTGTGCCCTGCCATTACTCATCACACTCTGGTACGTTGGCCACAAGGCGCGCAAATCAGGGGCTCTAGCATCCTACCGCTCTCCATTCCAAGAACTCGGCGCCAAAAATCTAGCCCTCGAACTCTTCCACCAACTCGACATAATAGGAATCATCCTAATCATCGCCGTCTTCGCTCTTATCCTAACACCACTAACCATCGCCGGAGGCGCACAAACAACCTGGCGCACCGCCCACGTTATCGCCCCTTTAGTCATCGGCTTCCTATGTATCCCCCTTTTCCTCCTCTGGGAACTCCGCGGCGCAAAGCATCCCCTGGTGCCCTTCCACCTGCTCAGCGACCGCGGTGTCTGGGCCGCTCTAGGCATAGCCTGCCTCCTGAACTTCGCCTGGTACATGCAAGGCGACTACCTGTACACGGTCCTCCTCGTCGCCTTCGACCTTAGCATCACCTCCGCAACCCGCATCAGCTCATTCTACAGCTTCTTCTCCGTTCTCAGTGGTGTCATCGTCTCGGTCCTAATCTACTTCACGCGCCGCCTCAAGCCCTTCATCGTGGCGGGCACCTGTCTCTTCCTCGTCGCCTTCGGCCTGCTAATCCACTACCGCGGCGGCAGCGCCGGCTCCTCCCGCTCCGGCATCATCGGCGCGCAAATCCTCCTCGGTCTGGCCGGCGGCATGTTCCCCTACCCAGCACAAGCATCGA
>Ga0068631_100146_pt1 | contig 25665 bp, 25 predicted proteins | sample InSIn5gowninarea_2_FD_77434 | JGI IMG/M metagenome (GOLD analysis project Ga0068631, IMG submission 77434) | Clean room microbial communities from NASA Spacecraft Assembly Facility at Jet Propulsion Laboratory, Pasadena, California, USA -... ...
ACCAAAATTAATCACTGGTACCTCCGTACTCTTTCTGAAATACGAGCTTTGTCGGGATTGATTTCGACCAACCGTGCGACCACAATAGTTTGCTCTGTCCATCGAAGGACAATTCTGCAGACCCATTTTGGAGACACTTTGCGACTTAAGGAGTAAGGTAGGTACAAATACATACTACTGTGAGCTATATTCGTCTCGTGGTTGTCAAGCACGGCAGACTGTGGTAGGCACCATGATATCAGAAGATCATGTGAATAGAATCTGCTCGAAGTGTGCGACCTCCTACAAACTCGAGGTGGCAGGAGAGACGAACGAGTGACTAACATGTACCTATACTGGTAAACAAGGCTGACAATGCCTTCTTAGCCCTCTACGCGCACTCGTCATTCGCTGACCAGCTCAGCAGCCGCACTGACCAATTGGTGAAACACTGAAGGCAAATCTGGACATGTCGAACACAGGATGCTGTACCAAGCCAGGAGCACATGTCGACTCCCGGGGGTCCATACACACTGGAAGTGAGGTGGGTATGCCGTGCAAAACATCCAGGAGACTGCCGCAGTTGCCTCTAAGTTAGCTCAATGCGGATCTTTACCCACAACACCTCGAATGCTTCTTCTCCTCTCCAAAACGCTTCATGTTTCCTCTTTCGTGTTACATACTGTACAGCATTGCTGTGAAGCGCCTGTCTCAGCCACTGTTTGCTAGTTATTGGTGTCACCAGTTTCTTTTGGCCCCAAATGACGTCCAATACGCACTGTGGCTGCCATGCACTGCTCCTGTGTCCTATAACATATGGATGCTTCTCGCGCTAATGCAAATACAACACACCTTGGACGCTTGTGCTCGATCTTACTCAATACTGTACTGTATTTCGCCTTGCCCATACCATTGCGAGCAACTAGGCAAATGGCCCCCGCCTTCACCCCCCGACAATCTGTACGTCACCTAGACAACATGTTGTCTGGGACTTTTGAACAACTCATATGTCTACCACTTGGACGATTTTCGTTGTCCTCCGTCTGTGACCGTCTGCTGATCGGTTGCTATCATTTGAGATCGCAGTCACTATGAATAACTCGAGCTTTTACTCTCCTTCAGGTCCTGTTCAGCCTTATCGCTGAATGACACTCGAAACCCTCTTTGCGGCTGATCTGTCTTGAATAACAAAGCTTCATGGATCTGAAGCCCATTGTGTTAGGGCGGCCTCCAGCCGCAAGCACCCTGGGAGAGCAGGGCAGTCTTCCCCACGGACACAACGCAGCTGATCGCGCCGATGAAGTTGCACCTGACAATCCGCTCCAACGCATTGTTCAAGACTTGGAATTTCCTGATCACACCGAGCTTGCGAACCTCCTGTCACCATGGACGTTCGAGGATTCATTGTCTCCCATCTCTTCGAATTTGATGACACCGTTGATGCCGTTTCCAAAACATACTTTCCCGGTGACTAAGGAAGAGCCAAACCAAGAGCGGTCGATACTGCCGCCTGACGAAAGATCCTTCCCCTTATCGCCAGCCTTTGACGATGTGTCGACGACTGATGCCAGCGCTAGGCTGCTCAGGGACAGCAAAACAGCTTGTCCCACTGTCGAGCCTGCAGGCCCAGGTTACTGGCTCCCTATCACGTTACGCTTACCTTATCTAATCACAGTGTTCTCGATCACCCTGTGTCTGGCAACACTTGTGGCTGGTCTTACTGCTTACTCGAAGACGAACAGCGGACTCGGCGAGGACGATGGAACTGCTACCGTGTTCTTTGCGTGGCGGTTCTGCCCTACTCTCGTTGCTGTCGTATATGTTATCCTCGTTGGCACTATGCTACAAGATGTCCGCCGAACCGAAGTCTTCGCCCGACTCTCACGACAACAACCAGCACCAGCTTCCATCAGTTTGTGCTGGCCGAATCGCTCCTGGTGGAATGATCCGTTCGATGCACTGAGCAAAAAGAAGAATAACGGATACCGCAGCTGGGCTCTTCTCTTCGCTGCCATAGTGAACATAGTGGGGATTCTGGTTATTTCACCACTCTCGGCCGCTTTGCTGACTCCAGAGTCTGTCCGGGTGTCGGAATCCAGCAATTTCCGAAAATCGACCCCATCTTTCGATCTCAGTTCCCAGATGGATGAGATTAATTCAATAATGTTCCGCACAATTTCAGGCGCTCTCCTTGACACTCCAACATCTGCGTGGATTACGGACGACTATCTGGTGTTGCCCATATGGCCTCAATCCTTGGGAGCGCCTCTGTTGCCCTCTTCCTTCACCCCAGAACTAACAACGCAAGAATGGATAGGGCAAGCGACAGTAATCCGGACAGATCTCACATGTACACCCTTGTCTTTCGCTGGAATGACCAACGTCACAGCACTTGATGTCGGTCTTGCCAGTGACGGTGACTTTGGAAATTATCCAGTAACCGGACTCCATCTCACCACAGGCCAGGACTGTCTTATTAACGTGTACGAGATGGATACCAATGCCCTCTTCAATTCCCACTATCTCGATGATTTCAACCCCCCCGAACTGTCGAATCACGTCTGGCGAGGAGGTGGATGGTGGTCAAGATCCGTCAGCGAGTTCGCAGCCATTGATGCGGATATAGGATGGAAAAGATTTGCCTCTATTATAAATGAGACCGCTAATTGTCCGTCTGGATCTTTCTGGCTCGTCAATCAACCATATCAACCGAACAAATCATTGGACTTGATCGGCGGATTGTGCTCAACAAAATATGTCATGGCAAACATTACAGTCATCGTTTCGATAACTGATGTGTCAACCAACGTGACATTTGATGTTGCCGAGTTCGAACAAAAACAGATACCTATTCCGATGGATGTGCTTAACATCACGCAACTGGAGCAGTCATTCTTTACGTCTGAATGGGCGCAGAAGGTCCAAAACCCAGACGTCTCTTACGATATGCCTATTTTCAAGGGCCCGATTCAAGCCATTGCGGCAAGCCCCGAGTATGGGTACTCAGTGACTCAAATGATGGATGCGGATCATTTGAAGGGTAGAATGCATGCATTCCAGCAGAGATGGCTGGGGCAGATGCTGCTGGCAGCGGTCGATGCGGAGGACTTCGCTTTCAATATAACGTCGACTGCAGAGGTCTACACGACTCAGCGTAGAATCGTCGTGGTTATGGCAATCGGTTTAGTGCTGACCATCCTCCTGTTCATTTCGGCACTGTGTATAACTGTTGTCGCTTACCATACTCGACCGAGGATTCGACATCTTGACCTCTACCAAGAACCTTCGAGAATTGCTGCTGCTACATCACTTATCACCGGAAACCCGAGAATTCTGTCCGTCTTCGAGGGATTTGATGTGGCTTCCACAAAGACCATTTCCACCAATCTAAAAAACACGGGTTTCAGCCTTCAGCACGGTTTTTTAACTGCTCACGACATTGACGAAACCCCTGCAGTGGTCGTGATCGACGATGTTGCTCCACGCCAAACAACAGATTTGCCAGGCATTCATTGCAGCAAGAAAGATCGTGGAGGGCACTCCTCGATCGTCGTTGAGTCGAGACCAATTGTTCTGCGGACCTGGCTGGGGGGTCTACTGCTACTCGTAGTGGTCGCTGTCATTAGTTCGCTTGCTGCGTTGTATGGGGTGTCACGCACCAACGGATTGTTTGGTCGTTCTCTTACTTATGAACTCAACTTTCATGTTGGAAATACCGTCTCCAGGCTTGCGCCTTATTCAATCATTCCGACCCTGGTTGCCGTTGGGTTCAAGTTGTGGTACGCTGCTGTAGCCGATACGTTGTGCAGGCAGCAGCCTTTCCATTCGATGCTCGACCAACCGAAACTGTTATCGCAGTCGGTGCTTACTGAATATGCGAACGTTCCACTAGCTGTAATTCCATTCAAAGCTTTTAAATATGGTCACTGGCTTCTTTTCATTGCTGGTTTAGGTGCTCTCAGTAGCGAATTCTGTAAGTACATCCCATTATGAACGTGAGTACGTCGCTGAACAAACGCAGTTACTGTTGGAATGTCAGCTCTTTGGACACGAGAAGCAATCACCAAAGTTCTGACCTCCACCATTTCGCAACAGCTCGAGGTGAGGACTGTACCATTCGTGTACTCCATGCCAGATTATGTATCGGTGTTCGGCTACGATCCGACCAAAGCCCTGGTGCAGGAATCCGTTTATGGTACCTTTCTCACAAGCTGGTTGTATGAAGCAGTTTTGGAGCTGACTGAACAATCGGTGTCCCCCCCGTGGAGTAAAGATAGCTACTCATTCGTCCCGGTGGATATAGCATCAACCAAGCCCACTGCTTCAACCATACTTGGCAAAGACGATATCTTAGACGCCACTTACAATGTCACTGTTCATACTAGCGCCCTACGAGCCCGCCTTGGGTGTCGTCAGCTTGATATTGTTCGCAATCAGTCGTCGTGGCTGACGAAATATCAGCTCAATGAGACAGCGATTGATCCCCTTTACAACACTTCTATCTGGGATGGCTACCACGTCCCTACCAACATTACCATAGCCTACGAAATCGAAGCCTACTTTACGACGTCTCGAAAAAACAATTATGGACAATTCCGTCATGTACCCATGGGAAGCGGCTTTTATGTGTTCGACTGCTGCTCCAATTTAACCGCGAACGGACCTGGTCTAGCAGCTGTTGGCTATTGGGGTCCTGGGAAGGACGAAGCAATAAGTGTTAAATGGATTGTTGGACAACCTCTAGATCCACTTGTTTTCGACCCTTTGATCTCCCAACACCCGAACGATTCAACAAACGTCCAATGGTTATGGCCCGAAGCACCGCAACTTCAGGCACTTGACTGCACTCCACATATAGAAAGCGCCGATGCAACAGTTACCCTTGACGCTGCAACGGAGAAAGTCTACAACTACACTATCGATAGCAAGTTCTCAAATGTTTCGAGCGCATGGCAGGATCAGTATGTTGTACGAAGTCCTGGATCACTCAATCGCACCGCTGGAGGAGCCTATCATGTAGTCAACCAGACCATCACAGTGAGTTTTGGTCAAGTCTTCCTTGACGCACTTCTGGGTGCCTCTAATTTCCTCTCATGGAGAACAGAACCAAGCTCAAACGTTCTCGATCAAGGCGATCATGCTTTCAGCTTCCGAACTCGTGGACTGAACGTGGATTTCATGTCCTATGCCATGCTTCAGCTTGTGGACAATGACAAAACTGCCCTACTAGATATCAACGTCATGACCGAAAAAGCCAGTTACGTCTTTGGCACATTCTTCAAGCACTATGCAGCCAGCGACGTGTCTTTCGAAGATGGGGGTTACGCGTTTCAGCCCATCGGTGCAAAACTCCCTTCTAATCTGTCCAGTGCCATTAATTCCACCCAAGGTTATGTCAACCCCAATGTGGTCGACCTGGCAAACACGACAGAGGCCCTCGTTCACGTCCCTGTGGATGCACTAGTCATGTCACCCTTCGCCGTGTTTTTGTGTCTAGGCATCTTGGCATTTCTATGTATTGTAATCATAGTGATTTTTGTGGGCTACCGCAGCCGTCTCAAGGTAATGCCTCGAGATGTTGACACGCTAGCCAGCGCTCTCGGATTTGTCTACGCAAGTGATAAGATGCTTGACTGGGCTGCAGCGCGTGCACAGAAGCATGATCACAATGACAAGGCAGACGGCAAGAAACTGTTTGCACAGATGGGCCCGTTTGAAGATCGAAGTGGAAAGAAGAGGTGGGGTATTGAGCTTGTGGATGAAATACAACATGAAGAAAAATCTTGGTGGAGGACATCACCGACACATCCATTACTACCCAAGCAGGTTGATGGGACGTCCAGTAACTGATGCCATATGTCATATGTCGACGTCGACCACGAATATTCCGACATAGCACGATCTGATGGCAAAGAGTACACTACCAAGATCGTTCAACGGCGTTGACACAATTACCATTCTTTTCGCTTCCCAATGACATTGATCTGTTTATTCCATAGGCTTCCAACATTCCTCTAGTCGAGGCCACTCCTCAAGTGCTTGATCGCTTCAACACAGAGGTGAGTCGTGCGCCCCAATTACTTGAGGCTTGTTGACTTTCTACAATTCTTTACCAGCACAGCAGGAGCCGAAAATTGTCATGGAGCTGTTCCAGGTTTGTCTTTGCATTGTCTTTGCCTGCTGGTATTCAGTCTGATTGCCAGGCGTACAAACATTGCTTAAAGCTTACTTCAATGGCCTCTGGGCATGCTATGCATATATCTATTCGTCTTTCTTTGCTGTCAGAAGAACCTTGTCTAGGTCATTCACCAGGTTGTCCCGTCTGGGTTCACAGCTCCTTTGATCTGGAACTGCTTCCTCCTTTGCCTGTTCAAAACTGTCCTTGAGAGAAGACAGCACATGTTCCAATACTTGGGAGGCTCATCGAACAAACGGCACTCTTGGTTTGCGATCTTATCTACCCAGAGTGCGACGGGACCGCAAGCCAAACATGCCGGTTATGTGACGACGAAACTCCACGGGCCACTAGCACCTGCCTTGAGGACACAGCCCTGCGCATGATTGTGTAACATCCGGGCATTGGCTATGTTGCCTTTATCAGTCAAGCCTTGCAACCCAGAGTCAAGAGCAACTTCTTTCTACGTCTCATAAACATTTTTCGGATTGGATGTTCCACTAAATTACAGTCTGTCGTCTCTTGGTGCGGCCGCCGCTAAGAGTGCTAGCCTACCAATGCTCCTCCGCCAGGTCCCCATAGCTAACATATTTAAAGAGCTCGCAACAATACTATCAGACATGCTACCTCTACGCCTCAAGTCTCTAGGGTGGACTCCATTGTCACTATACGTTTGTGAAGGTACAGTTACCACCCAAACAATGGTTGTGAGTGTGCAACACTTTGATCGTCCATCTGACAACGATATTCACTATCATAAGTGCCACCTGCGAACACAGTCACCATAGCACCATGTTCCACTTCTTCGACAAACGGACTGCATTACAGCTATAAATATTACTTGTCCCTGTGCTTACAGTAAGCCTGGTGCAACACCCGCTAACGCGTCTACCGAAAGTCACAGTCGCAAGAATACACCAAACCTGAGTCTGTATTCACAATGGCAGGCGATCGAACGTGCATTGCGCAGTCCAACGACCGTGGCATTTTCAAATTGTCGCCCGAGATCAGGAAAATGATTTGGTATTACTGCCTCTTCCCTACGACGTGGTCCTATCCCACTTTGTATGTAGACAAGGGTGTCACTCGACAATGCTGCTACAATCGTCCACTCAACAAGCTAAATGGAGAAGGTCGACCAATGCCATTGAAAGATTGCTACCATCATTACGTAACACGATTTGCGATTGGCAGCACCAAAATCCTCTCGTTGTGTTCCGAGGTTTATATGGAGGCCAAGCCATTTCTACTTCTGGAACAGCACCTCAACATCCCTACCTTCGAGCTTGAATCTCGACAGAAACTCGTTCGAGACCCAAAAGCATTCGGCAAACCCAGCCTCCTGATTAGTCGCACCAGAACTTCCAGACATGCTTATGTTCCACAACAGTACTGTGGAATACAGATAGTTGGCATGCAAGAATTCAGACTCGATCTCGATATGCAGAGTTTCGCTTCTCAGCTATCCACGTGCGACCTTGAAGCTCACAGTACCTCAGAATATTTCAGAAAAGACTTGACCAAACTGCGGCAGTGCGTGTCGAACACCTCTGAGATCGCACTCGTCGTTGGCAAGTGTAACAAGCTAGAGCAGCTTCAGCTCTGACTGCACAACATATGGATACCATCAAGAACGATTCCACTTGGGACGGCGTGGGCTGTGGACAATGCAAGGATTGCAGACAAGGCTTGGGCAGATGATGACAACCAGAAGACTAATAAAATCCGCAACCTTACAAAGATCTTCGAACCATTGTTGGACGCACTCGCCAAGACGAAAGTAAGCTTACTACTGATCCTAGAAGTGCCTCGATGGAAGGCAGATAACAGAAGATACCATGAGTACTTCTTGAAGATGAAGAGAAAGGACAATCAGAAGAAGGCGGACGAGCATTTTGATCTGTTCTCAATAAGTGTCTAGTGAGGTCGTGCACTGTGCATGACGAACGACTGAGTGAAAGACGGTTGTCTACTCCACCAGAATTACTTGGGACAAATTGGTGAGAACACTGATATTCACCAAGGGGGGGGGCCTGTACGTCCTTTGTTCAAGATGACCAAGACTACCTGAAGTGTTAGATAGACTGACAATAAATCGTGTTGAATGAAGTATATTGCTCAAGTACAATGTTGGGGGTGACTGCATCGTACCTCTTTTTGTCCATGCACTCACACACCCGAATTAATATGGGTGTCATAATCCGGCAGTTGAGTGGTTACTGCCAGTGTAGATAGGTGTGGCAACCTGGACCATACTAGCAATGCAATGACGGGGTTTTCTTTCCAGTGAAATAGTCACGTATTGACTTCGTGATCGCACATGGTCCTTGAAGTACCTCAGGCATGACAAATGATGCATTCCGGTACGGGAGGCTCCAGAGGGAGTATACGTGCGACTATCGAAGTCCTGCTGCTGTTCCGATAGCTTTGGCGAGGTACGTAGATATCGGATGAGTAAGCATTATTTCGAGGGTCATGCTATAGCAGCATTGAGTCGATGCCATGCGTCACCATAATCAATAATGGCATCACTATAAGCTTTTGACTATCGAACTTGTCGAACACAAGAGGATGAACTTCAGCTCAAAATAATTCTGCAGTGCAAGTGCTTCGAACCAAATTCAGAAATTAGCATATTGATGCCTTACAGCCTCACATTACTCACCCAAATAAATCCCTATCAAAAACTCGAATCCACTATCATCTCGCCGCCTACCAGTCCTTTCAACAATTCATTCCCACCACCATCACACACACACACACCACCCCCTCACAACTACCCAGTCTCACAACAGCAACTCAAAACACAACAATGGCAGATAAACTCCGCACCCTCCAACACCTCGAATCCCTGCAATCAAAATACATCGGCACCGGCCACGCCGACACCACACGCCACGAATTCACAAACACTATCGTGCGCGACAGTTACAGCTCGTATATTGGACACCCTGCGCTGTTGGGGTATATGAGTTTGGGGATGGGGGAGAGCAAGGAGGTTGTTAGGGGGATGTTTATTGAGAGGATGGTTAGGGGGGCCGGGAGGCCGGCTGGGAAGGATGAGGATTGATTGAGCGAGCGAGGGAGCGACGGATTGAGGAATGGGTACTGGAGAGAGGTACTAGTATCTCGTATGCGTGCGGAAACGGATGGGGCATATGGGTTCAATTTTTGGAGGGAGAGGCAAGGTACGGCGATGTTCAAGTTGTGCCAGGGAGGAAGGCGGAGCACTTTTTGCTACTCCGTACTAAGATATGTTCGTCCAGCTCGTGCCTGGCGTGGTTACAGTCTAGAATGTCACACCAACAATCGATAAGGAAGAGAGTTTGATGTGGCTTGTACATCAAAACAGACACGGATGTCAGATTTCTAGAATCATGATGGCTATTACTCGCCTAAGGATGTACAGATCCCTTGAGCGGGAATTTACAAGAGTCACGGAAGGCCACCTGGAAACCCGGTGAGAGAACAAGTACAATAAAGCTCATCTATGTATTACCATCTTTCCAAGCAGATGTGTGATTGACGCAGCAGGATAAAAACCCTGTAGCGCACTTCTCATTCCCGTTTCATCTCATTTCCCTGTTCCAGCCCATTTTCGCGTTGGAAAATAAATCGTAGCTCAAGTGAGCTTGTAAAGTCTCCGAAAACAACGTATGGGAAGTCGTAGTGAAGAAACTTCCCGAGCCTTTCCAGCTCATCGCGATCTTGAACCATAATCAACAGATGAACCAGGTCGTAAAAATGTATGAGTCTCAGTTAACGCCGCCAATATATACACCATTCCTTTCATACCCGAGCCACGCTGAGTTACCATTCTCAGCATGAAAATTTGCTGTTGCCAGCCGTCGAAGACGTATCCAATTTCAGGTCAAGTCGTAGCCACGGTTGGCTGAGTAGAAGTAAAAAAGCGAAGTCGTTGTTCGATTAGAAAATGCCGTTGACAATGTTGCTGCCGATCGTGGCACCGGCACCAAATATAGCAGCATTGCCCATCTTCTTGCCAAATTTCTTGCCATGCTCCTCCAACTTGCTCGGCTTTCGGCCGTTCAGGTCTCCTTGTGCTATTGCTAGTTGCATGTTGCCATAGTCTGAAGTGTTTGATCCCGGAAGTGGTGGTCTCTTTTCTTCAATGACATTTACGTAACTCCGGGGAAAGATACCTTCCAGCCCTGTTCTTTCGTTCCGGCCCTTCCACCCTGCGATTGTCAGCACTTGTCCAAAGATGTTTCCAAATAAGTCAAACATACAGTCATTGTTCATGTGTTCGATGACCTGGACACGGTCATTTTGTTGTAATGCTAGATCTCCGGCATCCGTTGGAGTGTACGAATATAACGCTGCTGCCACAGATAATATCGAGGGACCAGTAGGATATGCTGGAGGTGGTAGAGGGGCAGGTGTAGGAATTGGTGAGTAGTGTTCTTTGATGCTCAGACTTGAGAATTGGTCGATGGGCGTAGTTGTTGCGCCGCTGGCCGGAGGCTGTATAGGAGCATGTAACGGTGTCTGTACAGGTAATTGTGTGAGGATAGACTGAAGCTGCTGAGGCGAGATGACTGAGAGATCGCAGAGGTACTCTAATTCCTATCCATCTGATCAGTTTTTTATCTTGCGGCTTCTGAACTGTATGAACCAACATTTCGTATGTTTCGAAGGCTACGATTAGTGTTTGCAACTGCGGCCTCTGTGGCCGCCGTCATGTTGAAGTTCTCGTATCTGAAATATTGATGAGGGAACGGATTTTACGGCGAAGCAGGATGAGACTGGCGGTGAGGGTGCCTCAAAAACCGAATTCCACCACTGAACGACAGACTGACAAAGTATACAAAGACGACAGCAGGAGAATCAAAAGGTCACTCGCTTGAAAGCAAAGCAGTTGCAGCGGAGAGAACAAACGAAGGGGAAGATGCTTTGAGGCGTTGGGGGCGCAGGCACTATGCACAGCGGATGAAGCCCTAGGAGGAGTCACCAGGGAGCATGAATACGCGTGACGGGCCTCAACACGGCTTAGAGAGAGCTCGCCAAGGTCCCTACGATGCAACTAATGCCACGCTAACAAGCATCGCGTCGTCCATCTGACACTAACGACGGTTTCGTGCCTTTTAATGCCAGGCACAACGCGCATAATCGTCCTCGCTCCTGCACTCTTTCGATATCAATCTCAATCCGGTGTTGCTGCCGACCGCGGTTCAAAGTATTGATAGAGTTTCATACTAATTTGGAGAGTCTGCCAGGACGTGTACTGACTCGAATTCTCAGTGCCAGCACCTGGTGGAACGCCGAAAAGTGCCGTGTCTTACCCATTTGAAGTGTCAAATGCTTGTTTTGGGCAGCATCTGGTAAACCATGCTCACACAACACGTTCGGAACAACACGTCTCACAGTCCGTCACAGTCATGACTTGGCAGTCCTCGGGAGACCACCATCCGTTTCAAAGACGTGTCGGAATACTTAAAACAGTCGGCTCATTTGCATCGCTTCTTAGGCGAAAATAGTATTTTTCGCTGATCCGGATTGAAATCGACGTTCTTGATCCAATGAAATGAGAATATGCCATCGACTCCCATACACCGCATGCCACGGAGTAGCAATCCCTGTTGGCCAAGCCCACCAAACTCGCCAAGAGTCTTAGATCGTCCTTCCTTGGGTCATCTCCCAGCTCCATCAAAAGTGCACAAAAGTCAAGGCTTCATGACCTCAACACCGTGCGGGTACGTTGATATTTTATTGAAATACACAGAATGGAGCAGTGAATTATCTGTATCCGCGTCCTTCAGACCCGAATTATTGTCCAGGTGCCTCTCATTAAGCAAATGTACAGAGCAATAGGAATATGCTTGAACAGCACCGCGTTGAGAAGTTTCTCATCACTTGACACGAAAGATCAGTGTGATTTTCTGATAAGTCAGTATTGAAATCGAATCCTCGAGCAAGGCCTTTTCGTTCGGATCAAACTCTGTGAATATTTGCAATTATTACGAACAGCCCGTATCTTGAGGCTAGAATGTACCCCTCTGCCCATATTCTCACCACCAAAGCCCGAGTATGTAGCGACTCGGATTGTCAGAACGTTATTACACAACTTGAAGACTTCAAACTGACGATAATGAGCCAAGTACCCGTATAGTTCACGTCAACACAAGCTACGTCTACTGGTACAAATTCCGTTCTGTTCAACTTGCCGTGCATCCGTGACGATCGCACGCCAGTGCTACGACACTCCCGCAATACTAATTGTACGCCAGACGAACACAACCTAGCTCGAACTCAACCTTCATTGTTTATACTGACGATCAGGCAAGTAACACGAGCATGATACATTGATATCCTAGGGGAAATTCGGACGTACAGCCAATACTAGATTCAACGAATCAGTTCATCATGGCCTATATCATTTCGTTGAAGGCCACCAGGACAGCTTTTGCATGAAATCATTTCTCAAGGCCTTCAACGCAGATTATCTTGCACCAATCTTCTCTGGGTTTTAACGTGTGGCCTCGTGCAGCGAATGCCAGAGCCGTCATCTCCCACGAGGATCGTACGACTGGCTCTTCTGGGGGGCAATCGTTGACAGTGTTCAGTGTGAGGCCACCAGCACGGTTCGTGCGACAGTCTAGGTCTTGAAACCACTCAGCGTCTGGGTCAAAATCGTGGCCGTTTTGGGTATCCATCGTAACCCAGCTTGATATACCATGCTTGAGGGAACTCTCATAAAATGTCCGCCAGGAAGCCACTTGAACCAAGTGAAGCCCTTACGATAGTGCTTTGTCACGCGACACGACCTCCAAGTTGCAGTTGTCCTCCTTGCGCGTACCGCATCATTAGGCAGCCCGAGCTGCAGGTTCGAAATGCTCTCGAAGGGCCTGCAGAGTTTCGTGTTTATCACATTAGAGAATGACAACTCGCAATTCGGTATTCCGTGGCGGCCATACAGATTTCCACAGTATGCTACACATAGTCGAGGCTCGGTAAGCACATGAACCTCTTGCTTCGTTACTTGCACTCTCTATCATCTTCACCTCTTAATTCAGCTTCATATCTTTGCTCCAGACTCTTCATACCACACCTCTCGTGTTTCTGCTCGGATCCGAGATACTTTGCAATCTGAATGTATGGTTGTTTCTGCTGTCCAGGCCTTCTCTCACCTCCTATGAGCTTTTCAGCAAGATGACTCTCAGTGTTAGGATTTGATGGCGGAACGCTCACATTGGTTCATCACATTTCTGCTACCTGCTGCACCACAGCCAGCTGTGTGAAGAACATTGTTTGCTGGATTTTGTGTCTGCCACGTTGAGCATTGCGACAGTACGTGGACAGGCGCATGTGCAACGGTGAATGTGAGGTGTCAGTGGCTGAGAAAGCGGCAAGGCGTTTGAGGTCTGCATTGCAAGTGGAAGTGAAGTATTGAAAGATAGCAATAAAGAAAGTGAGCTCTTCGAATTAGTTGTCCTGGATAGTGGATGTTCATGGGTTTGTGCAACAGTATGCTTCTGAGTAGGACTGCGAGGTGCCATTGTATTAGGAGAAATACTAAGGTACATGACCAAACATCAATTCAAACACCTTAACCAATAAGTGAGACAAAGAATCCAGCTTACCTCTGTCTATAACGTGATCAGTTCTTGATGTCCAAGTAGGTGCATCACAGAACCAATGCTTTAATCTGTACAGGTGCCCTTTCACGTTGTGTAGTGTTTTGCCGATTAATACTCTGCCATCCTGCAAGGTCAGAAGTATTTGGACGGCGACTTTCCCTTTCATGTCCTGGCGTCCTCCATCTGCTTTCTGGCATCTCTTATCTTTCGCTTATCATATGCCTTGTCTATGATGGTCTTGTTTGAGCTTCCGAACATAGCAGGTTAGGACTGGTTTTGATAGCTTGCCTTCACGTTGATACAAGCTCCTAGGGAGTGCACCGGAGCTCAAGTGCATGTGCTGTAAGATACGTAGACTTGAACTTCTGCTCGATCGTTCTTGCCTTTACACGCGTTGCCAAGACCTGATTTTTCACGTCACTTTTAGATCAACAATTGTTGTGGTCCAGTTCTTGCAGACACATACACTATCACTATCACCCTTTTCTTTTTTGACCTCCATCCTATCCTCCCTCTACCAATCTTCTGCCCTAACTGTCTTGCCAAACTCAACATGTCTCGGTCCAAAGCTGGTAAGTCTTCTACCTTCACTTACCCTTCAATCCGTTTCATTTTGGTATCGCTCCTGTACAATTTTCCTCAATTCAAGATGGGCAAAGATTGGGATAAATGGAGAAAACCTCCACCTGGTCAAACACCTAAACTTCGACAATCTCCCACACTCGACCCTATTGATGAAAACTTACCCTCTCCCACATTTCATGACCTCCATTCACTCAATTGGAATCATTCCTGGAATATTGACACAATGCTAGACAACAGCTGGCCTTCAGGCGATGCTCGCAACTTCACACCCACTGATGATCAATGGAATGATTCATCGACCGGCGGTGCTGCTCAATGGAAACAGGATGGCGCCTCAGGCTTCAACGATGCCCCTCCCGATGATGGTTTTGGTGATACTGGCGCAGGCAACATGAATGGTGAAGGTCCATCCGGTGGTGCTAGTGGCGCTTGTTTCAACTGCGGCCAAGGTATGTTGACAACCCTTCACTGTATAGTACTGACAATGGTTCACAGAAGGTCACATGAAGTCGGAATGCCCTGGACCACGAAAGTTCACTGGCGAGTGCCGAGCATGTGGTCAAACTGGGTACATTCTATTGATCATTTTCTGAAGCTCCTCCGGCTAACAACTTACACTCAGACACCCAGCCAAAGAATGCCCTTCCAAGCCGAAGAAGTGCAACCAATGTCTCGAAGAAGGTCATGATACCATCGAATGCAAGAACCGAAAGGTCATCGACATGTCTAACATCGCAGAGATGTCCGAAGCAGACGCCTGGAAGCTCATGAAAGAAGCTGCTGATGAACGTGACGTTGGCGACTTCAAGGAGGCTCTTAAGATTCTTTCGAAGGCGAATCCCAAACTCACTTACGTTGACATAGAGGCCGAGTGCCGACGACGAGATCTCGACATCCACCTGATCGGTCTCAAGAAGGACGTTGATGCTGCCTACACCAACACAAACCTTCAAGGCGATGTCGCACAGACTTACACTGTTGGCTTCTTTTTTTCCAGCAAGTGCCCTCGACCTATCCTAATGCCAAATTGGCCAAAGGATGCTCACGAAAACGAGGCTCGTCTTGCTGACGCGGGAATTCCGCTTGAGCGTGGCGTTATCGTGTGCGGCAACTGCGGCGAGGCCGGTCACGGTCGCAAAGCTTGTGAGAAGGATCGAGAAGCTCCTGAAGCCATGAAAGTTATCTGTGCTCTTTGCAACGAAGAAGGTCATCGCGTCCGTGACTGCACTCAAGAACGAAAGAAGCCACGAGCACCACGAGCATGCAAGATATGTGAGAGTGGAGACCACCTCGCAGCTGATTGTCCAGACAAACCAAAGATGATTTGCCACAAGTGCGAGCAAGAGGGTCATCGTTCAAGCGAATGCGAGAAGTACCTTGTTCCTTTGCCCTTTCGATTACCCACCATACTGACAATAACAGTGAACCCGTCATCCGATGCACCAACTGTGAAGAGCTCGGCCACAAATGGAAGGATTGCTCTCTCCCCAAGGATTGGTCCAAGGTCAAGTGTCGCAGTAAGTCAACCGTGCCCACCATCCTCTCCAAGAAGTGGCAGTAGCTAATGACTCAGCAGACTGTGGTGAGATGGGCCACACTCATGTTCGATGCAAGGCACCTAAGAAAGATGAAGAAGCCCCACACAACTCTACTGATGTCGGTGGTTTTAGTGGTAACGATGCCGGTACCACTGGTGATGGAGATTGGCAAACTGAAGGTGCTGCAGTTGAGTCGGGTGGAAATGATTGGCAAACCAACGTTCCGGCCCCCGTTGCTGCCAGCGGTTGGTAACCACTCTCCGATGACACTAGCCATAACTTCCAGGGCTTGTCCTTGATGTGCACACGAAAATATGAATGGCAAAGCCATGATGGTGCCGATGGCTTCGTCCATGAGGGAGCGATATACAATGACTTCTCCAAGAGAAAATAGGTGAAGATAGCGAAACCACATGCAAGCTTCTAGCACAGTAGCTTAGTGATAGCTCAAGAAGCTCAATGACACAAATCTCTTCTCCCACCTTCTTTATCGCTCAATACTGCATGTTTCCAAATGTCATTGCCATTTTCGAGAGAGAGGAAGTCATGTTGTTAGAGGTCGAGCAACACCACATTTCTAGCGTCTTTTCTACAACGGTGAGCCAGTGGTACAAACCCGCAATTCGTGCTGTTTGTCATCTATCCGTACTTTGTCCTCAGTCTCCGACATACCTGGTAGATATGACAGTTTTCTGGAGGCACAGGAGACAATTCAGACGACTTAATATGGATCTACAGCCTCTTGTTCTAGAGTGCAGCTGGATCAACCACGGGTTGTTTATCAACCAAACTCATATGTGTTCGATATCGTGCCGGCCGGACTTTTCCGGACCGAGGCGGCGTTTATCCTTTGAAACTTTCTGATCGTGGTTGCAGAGCTTCCGATTTCGTGCAGACTCTGTCTTCGTGCCGACAGTTTCAGAACGGATCTTGTCCTCTTAAGTTATCATTCTTTTCGTTGGTGGGTGTGAATCTCTTTCTCGGCATAGCGGTAGATTTTCCATACAGAGCAACGGCGCAGGCGGGCGGTATTTCGTTAGTCTTTCCCAGCACAAACAAGCATATTACACGACCCAACAAGTCATAGGGGGTTACAGAATACATTCCTGCTCTGTTTGGCCTCTGTTTCACAAGCCATCATCAGCAGGTATCAAGTTCTCTTGGCCATATCAAGCTCCCATTCACATCAGCTTCCACAGCTGAGACCTTCAAGATGGCACCTACTGGCTCCTCTGACCCACGCGTCACCCCACTGATGTCTCTGATTGCCGGCGGTACAGCAGGTGGCATCGAATCCTTCCTGACTTACCCTTTCGAATTTGCCAAAACTCGCGTCCAACTCCGCGCAAGCCGAGGGGAGCCAAGTCCAAAGAATCCGTTCAAGGTTGTTGCCCAAGTCATCCGAAAGGAAGGGTTTCGTGCCCTCTACCTTGGTTGTAGCACCCTTGTGGTGGGCACCATCGCCAAAGACGCCATCCGCTTTATGAGTTTTGATTCGATAAAACGTGCTTTCAGCGCGAAGGAAATTGATGCAGATGGACGGGAGAGAGTCAGATTGAGCCCATTGCGAAGTCTGCTCGCCGGTATGAGCGCAGGTGTAGTGGCATCAACCTTTGCAGTAACCCCAACAGAGAGGATCAAAACGGCGTTGATCGATGATGCGAGAGAAACGGCGGCCAGGGGATTGACAATGAAGGACAGAAAGTTTAGAGGAGCGTGGCATGCGACTAGGACGCTCTGGGCTGAACGAGGGTGGTATGGACTGTATCGAGGATATGTCACAACTACAATGAAGCAAGCCGGGACAACCTCTGTGCGGATGGGCACATATAACATTCTCAAGGAGTTATCAGAAACCTACGAAGTACCACAAACGACAGCAACAAGCTTTGGAAATGGAGCAGTTGCAGGTATTGTGACCACTTATGCTACACAACCCATCGATACCGTGAAAACGAGAGCTCAAAGTGCGAAGGGTGCTGGCACAGTCGAGGCGTTCAAAGGTGTCATTGAAGATTTTGGATTTCGAGGATTGTGGCGAGGCAGTACGATGAGATTAGGACGAACAGTCTTCGCGGGTGGCATCCTGTTTACGGCTTATGAGCAAGTTATTGCGGTTCTGATGCCGATCATGGGACGGGGAGAGGGCGACCAAGAACATCGAGCCGCCGTGCAGTGAACCTCCTAAGAGCTCGCTTCTTGGACGACACGCCATTTGCTCGAGGTCTTTGAAATGGTGAAAAAAATAGGCCGACTTGCAACCACTCCTGCAAACCGTTTTAACTCTCTTTTGTCATCAGGCACTGAGAAAATGACAACGGGTCAATACTCAAACAAGCGCCGAAACACTCCAGGAGAACACAACGTATTCCTCACAACGAGCATGAAACTAATTCACAAATCTGATACCCTGGATATACAGTATTCATGCACCCTGCCGCCAGACCCCACATACACCCGCGAGACTCACTACGCAGTGACGCCTTCCTCATCTCAGTCCCACCCATCGTCCTACTCCCCATCCCCGGAAGCAACACATATACACCAACACTCCGAATCTTCTTCCAACAATCAACACCAAACACCAGGCTTCGTCCAACGGTGCAAAGGTGCGGCAGTCCTCGTGGCGCAATCGGTAGCGTGTTTGACTTCGACGGCACAGTCACACTTCTAGGTCTACCGTCCCCGATAGGCGGAGTGGCGGACTGGATTTGTCGGTTGGATGCGGATCAAAAGGTTGTCGGTTCGAGCCCGGCCGAGGATGTTCTTTTTTTGTGTGTATATGGCTTGGGAGAGCTTTTGAGGTTGTGGTTGTGGTAGTATTTGTGTTTGTAATGGTCTGGTGCTGGGCTAGGTTGGAGGGTGGGACGTGGATGGTTGGGGATATATGTGGTGATATGGGTGGGGGCAATTTGAGGGGGCTAGATGTCTTTCCTGTTCATGCTAAAACGTGGAGGACTGGTGATAGAGGGGCACATGTACTGGATCTAGAATGTGTATATATACACACCTAAGTGCGAGGTTTTGTGGACGGGAGTTTGGCGTGAGATACACATATGTACTATACATATACACTAGTAGCGGCTCAGCAAAAGACCGTTCGTATAATCATCCAATCGCTATATCACAAATTAAGAAATCCCTCCACTTCAAGTGCAGCTTACAACTTCGCCTTCCCAGCCTCAATATCCGCCACCTCAACCAACATCTTCCCCGTATTCCGCCCCTCATATAAACTAACCAGCGCCTTCTCCGCCTCCTTCAAACCCCCCTTAACCACAGTCTCGCCTCTCTTGATCTTACCCTCCTTAACCCACTGCGCCAACTCCCGCCTCGCATGCTCATACTCCTTCTCATAATCAAACACAATAAACCCCTGCATCTTAATCCTCATAGACACAACCATAAGATAATTCTTCGGCCCCTTCTGCACAGCCTCATTGTACTGGCTAATGCCACCACACATAACAAAGCGCGCGAACGGCGCCGCCCGCGACAGCGCCAAATCCAAGATCTCGCCGCCCACATTGTCGAAGTACACATTGATCAGCTGTTTTTTGGTTGCGGCGCGGAAATCTTTCGCGAAATCAGGAGATTTGTAGTTCAGCGCGACGTCGAAGCCGAGTGTGGACGTGAGCCAGGTGCATTTGTCGTCGCTGCCGGCGATCCCGATTACAGTTGCGCCTTTGAGTTTTGCGATCTGTCCGACGACACTGCCTGTTGCGCCGGCGGCGCCGGATACGACTACCAACTCGCCGGGTTTGGGGTCGCCGATGCGCAGGAGACCGAAGTACGCTGTTAGACCGGTCAACCCGAGCACGGAGAGGGCGTCGATGGCGCTGCGGCGCGGGCCCTCGCCTGTGTCTGGGACGGGTTCGGTGTGTTTGCTGGCGTTGAGGACGGCGTATTCGGTCCAGCCGGCGCTGTTGGTTAGGACTAGTTGGCCGGGTTTGTGGGATGGGGATTTTGAAGCGATGATGCGGCCTACGCTGCTGCCGCGCATGGTTTCGTCGATTTGGACGGGTGGGATGTAGCTTCGTGTGTTGTTGAGCCAGCCTCGCATTGCGGGGTCGAGGGAGAGGTAGAGGGTTTGGTAGATGATTTGGCCGTCTTTGAGGGAGGAGGGGGAGGGGGTTTTGTTGGTGGTGTTGGTTTGGAATGTTTCGCCGGGGATTATGGTTGACTTGGGTCGTTTGGCGAGGGTTAGGGTTGTGTAGGTGGGTGGGAGGTTAGGTGCCATGATGAAGGGTTGTTGTTTGGTAGAGATGTTACAGCGGTGCGGAACGATCTTTCCTGCGAGTTCGTATTCACAGTGTAGAGAGAGTGTGTTGAAAGGGAGATATGGTTTGTTGATGGACAAGGACGAAGCTATGAGAATGGCGGATTGGCAGAGTCAGCGTCTGATCTTACTTGTGGTTCTTTTCTTTCAAAACACTATAGTAGGTGAAAAGTGTACCGAGAGGTTTTTGTTCTGTGGTTTGTAAGACGGAATGTGATGAGAGAAGGTTCAATATAATTCGTGGTAAGAGGTTGTGGTTGAACTCTACTTGAACAGATGCACAACTGAATAAAGTTGTGGAGGGCCTCGGTACTTACCCAATCCGGCGACGTCGCCGTATTACAGAGGAAGAATCCATGAATACGCACGAGAGCCATGAGACGAGCTCGGGATGGCCGATAGACTCATCTACACAATAAACGAATGCTATCCTTCCTATACCTGCTACCACCGGATCTTGATCGATTCGGTCTTGGCGTTGGAATCGCATCGTCTCAGTATGTTAATGAAACACGATGAAGCTCAACTCATGCAGCACATCCACGTTTCATTGGCTTATGGAACAGCACAAGTGAATGTTGGATGCCGACAACGATACTGCTTACAGCTAGCAGCGAAGCTTCATTTGTGCATAAAGACGCTACTCATTGGGTAGAACCGTAAGATAGCCAAGACAGCACCGGAAGGCAAGGTGGTAACCATTTTGGACTGGGGAAGCAACGCGAGTAGACTTGTGTCACTCTTTGATCTCATGAATGTACCTTCACCATCAAACTGAACGGTCGCCTCAGAACCTACCTCAATATCAACGTTTTCAGGCAACGCGTGCATAAAATGATGTGCTCGTAGAGCCAGAACAACTAGGACAAGATGAATGATTCGAAACACCCTTGTTTCCACCATTGCATTCAACACCAATGGACAAGACATGCCATGAGAATAAGCATGGACTGAGCCAGTAACCTGCCGTCATAATTGACTCACTGAGTATTGCCAAAATTTAATAGGATTTGTCGGGGGCACAGAAGATGATATTAATTCGAGTAGTTTGCAAGGGTCCCAGAAGGTCCGGCAGCAGACCAAACACTTAGGTACAAAGGAGGCTCACAAAAAAGGCAATCCTCCGCACCAAGACTGTGACTGCGACAAAACAGGTGTTAGGAGTTCCAAGCACAGTACGAATGAAGCAGACGTAATGAATGTCGTTGTAGAAATGGTATGGAGTACTCCTCCGTATGGGCAAATTTGTTGTTAATTAGATGTCGCTTAGCAACAAGCAAGAAATGGAGGCTGAACGAATGGAGAGGTGGCTAGAGATGGCTGGAGTCCTCCGTCGATCTTGATCCTGCCAGGGCCGTGGCGGGCTGTGACGTTACGCGCGTCCACTGGCTGGAGACGTATTGATGAGCTCATCATCCAAAACCCGTCTAACAGCAGCTTGCTTGACACCGCGGGCTAATCTTTGGCAGCTCAACTTTGGTTTTGCTTGTTCTGTTTGCATTCAAAATTGGCTTTTTGGCTGTTTAACCAAGTGTGAAATGAATTAGTAGGAAAAGGAAGGGCAATCTCCCTAACTGGAGTTGTTCGAGGCAGTGCAACAGTCTTGAAACTGTTCGTTTTGATGAGCCACTAGGCTCTTTTGGGTTTCAAGCAGCGCTTGCCGGCCACGGACAAACAGTGCTTGGCGAATTCGCATTGGTTGAATTCCAAGGTTGGTTGGGTCTGTGCAAGATCCGTTAACCGCACCTTCCTGCTTCAAGACTCGTCTCACCCCTGCTGCAAACTGGTTTGCCTCTCCTGCAAACAAGTCCACTACTCGTAACTCTCCTCCAGCCCTTCCTACTACTGTACGTCCTGCATCCTGCATTTACCATCGAGAATTGCAATCCATCCCCACCATCACCACACCTTTATCACGCTCGCTATCAACAAAGAAGAGTGACGCTGACACTGTCGCTGTTTCATACGACCATACATTGAGAACTGCAGCGAAACTGACAGCTGCATCTCGTCAATCGCTTGCGACCATTTCCATTTGGCCACTCGCTCTTGCTCCATCCCATCTACAACCAAGACGACACCTGCCACCACACATCCTTTCATAACATATTGTACTGAGTCGATCCCGACCGACATCTACCATTCAAAGATATTGATGGTGAAGAAGCAAGAATAATATTAGAAGAATAATCATAATTCGTCGAGCCGCTCAGCGAAGCAGCTGAATCTGCTTCCACGACCAAATTTCAAAATGCGCTTCAGCAATGGCGCTTTCGCCGCCTCTCTGGGTCTGCTGGCCTCAACCCAGATAGCTTCGGCTGTCTATGTGGTTGAGTCGAATTCGCTAAACACCTGCATGGACAACTCGAATTTCACCGCCAACCTGTTCGATTTTAGCTTGACGCCTGGCAATAGCAGTGCCAGTATCGAGATCAACGGTGTCTCTTCCATCACTGGCTACGTCGTCGCCATCGCCGAAGTTATTGCCTACGGTTTCACTATACTAAATCAGACCATCGACCCTTGCAAGTTGGACTTGGACGGCTTCTGTCCTATGGCGAAGGGTCAACTATCGTTGCCTCAATCCACAATCCCCCTGACTTCGGATATCCTGAACCGAGTTCCAAGCATCGCGTATACTGTACCCGATCTCGATGGCCTGGTGAGGTTGAAAGTCTATTCAGTTTCTGATTCTGGTGGTATCGGCACTCAAATCGCTTGCCTGGAAGCACAACTGTCCAACACAAAAAGTGTTTATCAAAAAGCTGTGGGATGGGCTACTGCTATTATTGCTGGTCTAGGTCTAATTGCTGCTGGTATCACCTCAGGTCTCGGAAACACGAATACTGCCGCTCATGTTGCTGCTAATGCCGTCTCATTGTTTGGTGTCTTTCAAGCCCAGGCTATCATTGGTATGACCGCGGTTATTATGCCTCCAATCGTGCAATCCTGGACGCAGAATTTCCAGTGGAGCATGGGTATTATTCGAGTTAGCTTTTTGCAAAGACTCGCCACCTGGTATCAGCGAGCTACAGGAGGTACACCCACTACCTATTTGTCTACTTTGAGCACTATCTCTGTTCAGGTTGAGAAGAGGAAGCGAGCAATTAAGCGTAGTGTCAAAGCTCTTGCAGGTGCTGCCTCGTACACGAACCTCTCAACCCGAGATACCACCACAAGCACTACAACGCTAAAGAATGTTATTGTCCGAGGTATCGACCGAGTTGGATTTCGAGCACATATCGAGCAAACTAACATATTCATGACTGGTCTGATTTTCTTTGTTGGCATTTTGGTCATTGCCTCCATCTTGGTTGCTTTGGCAAAAGCCCTTATTGAGGGCTTCGCGAAGGCTGGCTGGACAAAATCCAACAAATTCCGAGATTTCAGAAATGGCTGGAGGATTGTCATCAAGGGCATTCTCTTTAGATTAGTAAGTGTTATCCATTCTGCATTCCAGGAAAACAGCTAACAGTGGAAAGGTTCTTCTTGGTTTCGTTCAGATGTCCGTCCTCTGCTTGTGGCAGCTAGTCGAACGGGACTCGGTGGCCGAAGTTGTCCTTGCGATCATCGTTTTCCTTTCCATGGCCGGATGCCTCCTCTGGGCTTCTTTCAAGGTCGTTTCACTCGCCAAGAAATCGGTATCAATGCACAAAAACCCAGCCTACATCCTCTACTCGGACCCGAAATGCCTGAACAAGTGGGGCTTCCTCTATGTTTCGTACAAGGCTACTGCGTACTGGTTCGTCATTGTACTTCTCGCATACATCGTTTGCAAGGCAGTATTCATTGCATTTGCACAGTCATCGCCGATTGCCCAGGCAATCGGCCTCGTGGTCGTTGAAGCTGCATTCTTGATTGTAGCCAGTGTGGTACGCCCATGGATGGACAAGAAGACTAACATCTTCAACATCTCAATTGCCGCTGTCAACTTCTTGAACGCAATCTTCCTCCTGGTCTTCTCCAACGCTTTTGGCCAACCCGCGATGGTGTCGGGTGTTATGGGTGTTATCTTCGCTGTCTACAACATCATCTTCATCTTCGTGTTGTTGATCATGGTGCTGGTGTCATCCATCTACGCGATTGCCTCCAAGAATCCCGAAACACGATACCAGCCAATGCGAGATGATCGAACAAGTTTCATCAAATCACAATCCGCTCTCACTACCGAGCTTGACGCTCTTGGTGAAACTGCTCGAGGTACTGGAAAGGATCCTTACCCTACTCACATCAAGGATATTGACGACGAGACGTCCTCAAGCGACTCGCTGAGCCGACCTGCAACCACACCGAGACGACCATTATCGAACCAGCACCTACCAGCTCAACAGCAATACACAGCTTATACATCCTCACTGTTAGCCCCTTCATCGCCTCAGATGCAGCAAACAGCCGGACATAATGTAAGCAGACCAACCACTGCTCCGGGACCTCAGCAATCTTTCTCTAGACCACAGCAAGCACCATATCCACCACGATCGGCTCACGGAGGCTACCCTGCACAGAACTTCAACAGACAGTCAGACAATAGAAGTGCAAGTCCATGGCAACGAGGAGCAGGTTATGATTGAACAGACTTAGATACGGGTACGAATCCTCAAGTTCAAGATAATGAGCTGTTAAGAATGCCCGAAGTCAACCAGCGACAAGGCACCAGTTCAGGATACTGGGATCGAGATTGGTGGCAGCAGAACTATGCGAGTGCTGGTCGTGGTCTACCACCGCAGCAAATGCAATTTCAGCATCGACCACAACCATCATATTATAGCTCGGTTGGTTCGTGAAGAGCGTGCTATGTGACCATGACATCATCATCATTGATTTCGATTTTTTCAACATGGCAGGTGTTATTACTATTTGTTGGTCACTCATGGCTGTGTTTGATTAGCATTGCGCAAGGGTTCAGGGCAAATGCATTTTCGAGGCGTGATTTGTTTTGACGGGAAGCAGTAAATTTGACTGCAAGATATACCATGGGAAAGAAATACATTAGATACGGTCTTGCTTTTACTTGTTAGAGAGGAGAGGTATCTTTGGAAGTCTATCTACAGCTTCTATTGTAAATAAACAGAGATGTTCTTTATGTTAACAGCTTTTCAATCGTTCCTACAGTAGTCAGACGGTGCATGAAACGCATAAGTATTCTGCTGACTGTCAATGCCTTGCATAACGTGAGATGGAGCACAAAGCGATGGACAAATTGAATTGGTGAATTACTAGGATAGAATGTGTGGTACGTAATGAAGCAGAAACGCAGCAGTGAAGCCAATCGACCCGAAACTACCGAATGTACAATGAGCTGATTACTGAGGTCTTGTAATTGCAAGCAAGGAAGGGAGGGTAAGAGTGTCAGTGTTTGATCGGAGGAAGGAAGAGGCGGAGAACAACGAGGTTTGTATCTTATATTGGAGGACTGTCCCGGTTTTTTAATTTGTGGATGGCCCTCTGGAACTCCAAGGTATAGAGAGTGTCTGTAAAAAGTGAAGCATTGGGGTTTTTTTTTGTGAGTCG
>Ga0068631_100147_pt1 | contig 25661 bp, 28 predicted proteins | sample InSIn5gowninarea_2_FD_77434 | JGI IMG/M metagenome (GOLD analysis project Ga0068631, IMG submission 77434) | Clean room microbial communities from NASA Spacecraft Assembly Facility at Jet Propulsion Laboratory, Pasadena, California, USA -... ...
AAGATGGAAATGGATGTTGCTGGATTATCGGACGTGGTGAATGATGATTTAGAGGAGCATGAGATGGAGAATGGCGCAGAGGCCGAGAAAGACCCTTGGAGCAGCCTGATTGAGGGCTTCAAGGGCATTTCTATCACGGAGGTAGCTTGAGATGGCAGGAGTACCATGTTGGAAAGATGAATGTCAGCTTTAAGAATGTGTTGCTGAGCTGCAGAATTGTTTTATGATGTGGTCAAAATCGAGTTGAATAGATCAAGCTGTTGGGTAGTGTATGTTAGGTAACATCACTCTGTAGCTTACTGGGGTGGATGAATAGGAGCATAAGGAAGCGTCTGGCTTGTTGCATGGCTTCGTTGTAGCAACAAACTCAATGCGAACATGTTAATTTGGTAACATCTGACCTTGCATATCATGAACGAATCGCTCCTTCCATATTTTGGGACAGTTTGATATCGGAAGACTGTGGTAAAGAAAGGCTTCTATGAGTATTACAAATGAAGTATTGCAGTAATACTAAAGATTGAGGTGTAAAGCAAAGGCCTGAATAAGCACAGCAACATCCCATCCCTTGAGAAGTTGCAGCAATACTTAAAGAGTGTGGTAAGGAGAGGCTGAAATGAGCATACACCATCAAACCTGATCCTCACCCATCTCCAAAAGTCCGAATGAGAGTACCAGGATTGTTGGTACTTCCACCCAACATCACAACCTTATCCCCTCTCACAGCACAGTAAAAAACCATCCCACTTCCCTCAATCCCCTACCAATACGACACAGTCACTGATGGGAACAAATATCCATTTCATCAATAAGGAAACCCGTATCAATTCCATAGCATGTGTGAGGGACAACGCTAGTCGCAAACACCTGGTTCCCACCTACAGCGTCCGGAGGCGAATGGAAGAGAACGGTTATGTGAGCGCTGTTGGGCTGCAGGAGGATCATGACCTTCGTATACAAAGTTCCAGAAGCGCTCTACAAATTACCAGAGAATGACGTTTCTGATTGGGAACTGATTGAGATAGGACACTGTCCTTGAAGCCTTGCTGGCAGTCACATTCACGGTTTGTCTGTCATTCGCGCATTTGTGACACTATTGCCAAAAATAGAGAGAGGTATTCAAGGCTGGCTTTGAAACCTTGTTGACCAGTTATGAGTCTAAGAAAAATCTTATTCTTATTCTTTCTTCTTTTCTTTAGTACTTTTTAGATTCGAAACAAAGCTGGAACACACTCGCTACACGACGCATTAGTCGACAAACGCCGCTCGACATTGGAACTATCACTCCAAGCCCATTATCTGGAATTCACCCTGAATGGCGAGGGAGGATACAGTCTAGCACCCAGCCGAGAAGCATGGAATACATTCTAGGACGGCGACTCGGGACGATTTAAGATTTGGCAAGTTTCAGTTGGGTTTCAGGAGGCCGGAGGTACGCCTTCGGGACATGCCGCGGCATCCGCCGGACGATACAGATATCATCTGTATTTTGATTGATTTAAAAACACCGCAGGTGTACCGGCGTCGACTGCGTGTTCTATATCTAGTTTATATATAGCGAAGTCTCCTAGATCACGGTGAATCACTCTACGTTGCCTTATTCTGATGTCGTCGTATCTCTTGGTGAACAATTTCATCGCTCATCTGAACTGCTGTTAACGGTCCGACGCTCCAAGATTTCCTTTTAGGCTTTCAACGACATATTTGGTTCTAAAGGACGCCGTGGACGCCTCATCGAAACCCTACCTCCACAAGGCCACGTTATCCCGAAATCAAAGATCTTGGAATACCGGTCACCCGTTGCCCAAAATACTACTTTAAAGTTATATGCGATGATGATAACAGGCAGGGCCTAATCCAACCCCCCTCCAAAAGCTGCGCCGACCCCTTCCCTCATTATCAATTAAGTTTTCGGTAGCAAATCCTCAAAAATCTCACATGTTCCGCGCATAAGTTCTCGACGAGGAGGTTGCTCTCGTCCCTTACGGTTTCACAATAAGTTACTACCCCAAGCCTCTATCTTCAGGCAAGCGACGGGGGGGCATAGGGAGCGTGCCCCCGAGCCATTCCCTCGAGCGCGGCAGTAGTCGGGCTTCTTGATCATTTATGTGTATGAGCAGGGGTGGGATAGCCTATAAAGGGGGGCTGGATTAGGCCTGCCTGATGATAACAGGTCTGGTTTTGGAAACGAAACGAAATAAAGACGTCAATCATCCATGCCGATACGAGTTCAGATGCGCTGAGGGGACTCATATTGTCTATTGTCTGCATGCAGGTGGGCTTCGTTGTGGGACGCGATTGTGTGGCGTTTTGAGGCTTCAAGCCACCCGCTTCAGACGGCGTGCTGATGGGTAGTGCGAGATTTTGAAGCCCTACGCGTCTGCTATTGAAACTTGTGTGACACATCGAACTTCTCTCTTGAGCTGCAGGATAGTCCTTTAGTCCATCTCAAAGGCCATATCTCAGGGACGTTGTTTTGCCGGCATTGTTTCTTTCTGGCATTGTCACCATGCAAATATGCCGCTCGCTCCTTATTCCCTGTTTTTATCACCTTCCGGAATACACACCAAAAATCATCATCATCCCTAAATCTTGCGCTTGCTTTTGCTTGCAGTGTTCACCCGCATCGGCCATCCGAAGTCCCGCACTCCGGACTATGCTAAAAAATCCTGATCACATTACACTGCAGACAGTAAGGGTCTCCCAAGACGAGGATATGCAAGCCGAAGATCGATATATATACTAGTCAGCAAATATGCTCTAGTGCTTGAATCTGCACGCTGCATGATTGACTCGAAAACAAGGAGAGTCGGTATCTTCTACAACAAGCTTGGCAGAGTGCGGGGCTGGTGTCAGGATTGATCGACCGTCAAGTTCCGTCAACCAACACTACATTATGTTGAAGGGCTATTAGGAGGAGAAGTACGATTCCTTTAGCAGCGGTCTAGGAATTGACCTGAGCAATGACCAGTCAATGGGCATCACTATAGCAGGTGTCCAAAACCAGCAGAGCCCAACCGGAAAATCCCCTACTGTAAGTCGGCAACAAGCCAGAACAACAAGTATGTTTAGTGAACTCGCTGGCAGTTCATGTCTCTTGGACACATCCTTGAAGATGCCACCCTCACACCATGCATAAAAGCAAGCCCACCAAAAGGTCTAGAAGTGCGGGGTCGTTTGTCGTACAGCGTGAGACGGCAAGGCAAGGCAGGGTGAGCATGCGTGTCGTAATTTTTGGCGCCGCGGAACGGGCAGGGCGTCACACAGCACGAACTACTTCGAGTATCAGATTCAGGCAGATCTGGCAATTCGCATGTCCATGTGCGCTCACAATACAGGATAGAAAAAAGAAACACTTGCTGTGTTACATTATTGAGGGACATTCCATTCTATATTAGTCATCTCTTCATAGAAACATATCGCTAGATATGTAGCAGCCTATAGCTGAAGCCTTTTATGCTCAATCAAACAATCTCTGTAACATGCTTCCATTTTACCCGTCAATCTTCGACGGCATCATCATGCTCTAGTCATCAATTTCGTTCCCATTCGTGACAGTCGTATCCTCCATGCACCGATGATGCCACCTCATTTACCCATACCCATACTTATTTTCATCCACTCGCTCGTGGTACGTCGTAAGAAATCCAGAAGCCCAGTGATAACCAGCGTCCGGCGTGGTATGTCCATTTGCCAACGCTGTATACATGTTCCAGGCGTACAGGATTGGTTGATCGTGTATATATACCAGGACTCGACGTCGTCCAGCTTACTCGTTGCGCCGTCAAAACTCCAACCCAAATGCAGAAAAAAAGGAAAAGGTTCATACTTTCTTGGAGAAAGATGCGTGGATTGAGGCAATGATACGCTCATAGAGCCGCGTAACCACCACCGTCGATGGAACGACGGAGAGCTGATATGGGCAGTTCTGCAGCTGCTTTTGCACCGAGCTTGCGAGTGAGCTTGGCATAGTCTAGAGATAGGTTAGTTTGTTGAAGTATGTTATTGACTAGAGCCTTTACTTACGTAGACCACAAGCATTGCACAAGGTACGTGCACCATCAGGACCACGACGCCATTCGGGAGTCTCAGAACGTGCGCAAGAGTGACATCTGCCGGGAGGAGCAGCACGTCCACGACGTTTCTTGCTGTCAGGTTGCGAGTTTGGGTTCTGGTCCTGCTGATGGTCATGCGCATAAGCGTTCTTCGGACCAGACGTGAGAGCATGCTTCTGCATTTGCTCTCTAGAATGCTCGGCCAGAATAGCTTGTTGCTCGACGATGACGTCGCGCATGCGGAATAGGTTGTGTTGTACATCGTTGTGGTGATGAATCATGCGATCAATCTCCATAAGATTGGGAGTCGAGCCAGGTAGAGGACCAGTGCGCTGTGTGGCCAAGGCGCGCTCACTGTAGTGAACAGCGAATTCACCAATCTGCTTGTTACTTTCTCTGATATGGTTCAGAGTGTCAAGAAGATCGAACTCGCCAACCAGGCGCCTGGGTTGTTCAAAAGAGCCAGTAGGCTTCGACTGTGACTCGGTGTTCTCGGTCTTCCAGTAAGAAGCGGAGGCTGACTGAGTATGCTGAGGAGCGAATCTAGGCGAAGATGCAACTTGGTGAGGAGGGTGAGCTTGATCATACGAAGTATGGGTGTAGCTCGTGTGAGCGACTTGTGAGAAAGGTTGCGAGGAGAATGTGTAGTTCTGAGGAATTGTAGTAGGCCATGCACTGTTGGGATGAGCGAATGATGTTCTGCGAGGTGATTGTGGGGTGGGATATTGGGCTTGTTCGACAGGCGCTGCAGGAAATCTATCCTTGGACGCGACCGAGTAGCGACGGTAGATTTCTGGTCCTGAGATAGTAGGTGATACGCTCTGTTCTTGTACAGAGTAGCCAGTGGGCGGTCTAGTTTCGGATGAGGGTGGTCCGTAGGCCTGAGGCACTTTGGATCTGTGAGCTGTGAGGGGTGATTTGGGCGCGTTTTGTTGACCATGGTAGTGGTTATGATAGGCCACATTGGGAGCAACAGGCGTCGTCATGTCTGCTCCAGAGATGAGGGACCCGATGGAGGGCAATGTGGGAGCACCTGTTGGGTTTGGCGCAGCGTAATGGCCGCGGCTTTGGCTCTGGCTCATGGTCGCAATCGGTGGGAGAGTGCTAAAGGTTATGTTAGAGCCATCATGTGAGGAGTAGCAGAGCATAACCGGTGTACCTGTATTGTTGCGTGGCCATATTGATCTTATAAGATGAGGTGGAAGAGAGATTGAACTCTGTAGTGACTGTAGTGAGAAGCTGTTCCTATATGTGGATAGGGGATGGTAAAGCAGTCCTTGACGTCTGGATCTGCGATTTCTTGTGTTGCACGCTCCGGAGACGACGGCTCGATGACGGCTAGGATGTGAAAGGGCGCTTCACTTCAGTTTAGTTGTCAGTGATGTTGTTGTCGTGACTGTTGTGTATCAAGAGAGAGTGGCATAGACAGTTTAGGAAGTGAGTGGGAACTTGATCGTTAATGCAGGTAGGTAGGGCAGATGTAACGATCAGAAGGGCGGCGAGGGTTCTTGAGTAACAGTGGAAGCTTTCTCAGCGGCGAATCTCTGATCTCGGACTATGGCTGTGGGGCGGAGGGGAAGAAAGGCCTAATGACTCGCTCCTTCCCTTGTCGCAACCGTCGTTTCTCTTGCGCCGTTATGCACATCTCAAACAGTTCGCCTGCAAATCTGGAAATGTGGCGTATCCAATGCCCAGACAATACTACAAGACTAATCACACTTGTATTGTGAGGTGTGTCAACAATAATATGTGAAATGAGCTCTCAGATATTCCTTGCCTTCACGCAACTATTGGACAAGGGCCTGACAGCGGCAAGAACAGCAGGGGCCAGCTGTTCATCGGGCTTTGTACCGCCACACGATCAATTTATACCGAAGCCTGACATCTGTCGTCCATGACTCCTGATTCGACACCTGGTGACACCTGGACACCTGGTATTCCATCTTCGCGGTGCCAGCTAGCCAACCAACTGTCGAGGCTGGCGTTTCTTACTCAACAACAGCAGCAACAACAACAACAGCAGGAGATTGTATATTCAATACTCCTCAATCATCTCAAATGTCATTGTTTACTTGTGTAGAAGAACATGCATACACGAAAGGTTTCTCTGGTTGTTTCATCTCTCGTCTCATCTGACACGAAAGCATTGCCGATCATGGGGTCATTTGTGCATCAATATGCATGTGCTTGCATAAGGTAGTTGCGTACCTTTTAAAACACCACAAGTGAAAAGTAGACTACCATGTTGTTTCTGCTACAGAACCCCCACGCGATCACGCAAGCCTCAAAAAAGGACGGTCTCGTTGGCAGAATTGATCAACTTGCTGCTACCTGGTAGGTATGGTTGGTATGGTGTCCCCGCAGATAACGCAGTGTGACGAATCAATCTGACAATCTACCATTCACGCTTTCGAACGCTGCATGAAGAGAAGAAGGCTGAGAGAAGCGCTGATTTGACGATGAAGATGAACACTGAACCTCCACTACTCGTACCTGCCTACATCACCACACAATATGGCACGACCCGCAGCTGTTGGTGTTTCTCGAAGGACTTTCAAAATCCTTTCAAAAAGTGCTGAGACTTCTTTTCGAACCAAAAACACTCTGTCGTACAACACACCTCTCGTCCCTGTCCTAAGAATTGGTATGCTGGCTGTAATTAAAGGACAACCCTGTTCAAACTGCCCCTAGTGCTCGGCGAGTCGATAAACTGTTTACACATCCATGTCATCTATATCATCGATAATCGGTGACGGAGATTTCCGAGTACGGCATTGGACTGCCCAGATCGAAATCCGGGCCAGGGAGCCCTTCTCACCCACGTTTCAGGATTTTCGCCGCCTCATGCGTTCGTTCCTACGGTCGTCGCAGATTCCAACGTCTCTCGAGCATAAGATGAGATGCATCTCGATCCATCTCGCGCCATCTGATCAGATGTGACTTTGTGACAAGGAGGAAGAATTGCATAGATATGTTCATGCATAACTCTGCGGCATCGCCTGTTATTGATGCTGGCTTCTTTATTTTATTGATTGTTGTGCGACATACAATGTCGGAGTAGTTTACACCGAGTCGTGGCTGCCTGTCTCAGGGTTTTCCTTCTCCGCTTCGATTGCGAGCACAACGTGAAACGTGCTGTGAATCGGTGGGATTGCTGGGCCAAGGCGGCAGTCGGCCGTGCTCCGATCGAGATGTTGAAAAATAGATGTGAAACATAACGTCACCCAAGCGCTCACACCAGCATAGAAATAACAACAGAGGCTTTTCAGTTGGGAAAAGCATTTTATGCCGCTACAATTATGATGATGGCGCGTGTGTGGGGCCTCTCTCGGATCAACAACTGCTAAATTGTTATATTTCTAAATCCCATCACCGATTGCAGCAGTTCATGCATGGTGACGTGACGCTTGGGAGTGGGTAAGAAGGGTATGATGGGTTGATGAGTGACAGCTTGGAGCGTGTATTCGATGCTAAAAGGAAAAATGCTCCAATTGCCTTGATGTGGATGCAATTTTGTGATCTAACTCTATATCGTGATTACTTGGTACTGTTTGCATTTCGCATCAATTGCTAATTTACTATGGCATTTCACGTCTTGGCCCAGTCACTAATCTCCTCCTGTGGGCACGGCTCTGCTGAAGCTCGATCAAGCTTAAACTCGATCTTACATCGGATCTAGGCCTGCTATCTAACTGTAAGATGCAAGACCACAATATTCTCCATGAAAAATGTGATATGTATCTCATGGTGTAGCAATTACATCAGAATCCAAGCTTCCGACTGCTCAATGCTAAAGCCGATTCTGTCGTGCCGCAGCAGCTCCACTAATATCAAACATACACAATTCACAATCACGATGAAACAAACCACATATTTCATGACCTCACGTTCTTTGAGAGCTCGGAAGCTTAGACTGGCCAAAGCTTGTTGTTTGAAGCCAATTACAATCAGAGCTCGACGAAAAGAAGATGGCAAGAGCTCGACGATAAGAGATATACTCACTAGTGTGCATCTGTATTTCCCAGTACAATCCAGGTCGCATAACTGGATCGACTGAGTGGCTTCAGGTTGAAACACACTGTCATCAGTCACGCCACATCGGATGATCACTACCATCCAGGAGAGCGATATATGTCCAGCTCTTGCTTGCTCTGCCAAGCAGTGCTGATCTGGGTGTACAATATGCGCCGTTTGACGCTACGACCTTCAATATGCTGTTCCAATGAACTGGCAAGCACTAGCTGTCCTTTCTCTTCTTCTTCGCTCTGTGTAAATCTGGTAGTCCACATGGGTCCTTCTTGGAATCTACTCACGATTGTTCTATATTGCCCTCTTAACAAACAGCTGTGGTATCAAAGCTCTTCCACCAAAATCAAAACTACAATTGGCATATACACCGACAGACCGGCAATTCTAGCGAGAGTCTCTGGTTTTGGATCACAGCAAAGTCGTGTAAGCTGATAATGATTGTACAGGCGTGGCTTTTATTTCAGAACCTATCATTTGCGCTGATACCTCTGATCGCAGACATCATGTCGTCTTATTTCTCAACGCTGCTAGGAATTTTGCCAATCTCTCCAGAACTCTTTTAGTTCTACCCGTTAAAGCTCTATACTATGGATTGTGCAGTGAGCACACCACAGTCTACAACGACCAAACCCTAGCTCTGCCTTTGGATATTTGACAAGTGCCTAGATCAATATAGATCACGACTAACACCAACGCTTTGAGATTTAAATTACGAGAAATCCACATGCTCTTACTCCAACGTTCCGTGACCGAATCTGGCAAAATCATACCTTTATGTTTTTCCCTTCCGTTCCAATCCAGTCTCTTCACGCGCATCAGAGGATTGCTAATCAAGGTAGGATGCTATTCGTCGGGGCGCTTAGTGCTGAGTGCATTGCATCACCAGTGTTCATCAACCCTGCCAGTTTCTTCTTGTCTTGTCAGGAAATAAGTTCACTTATTCTTGATACCACATCGTCGTCCACGAACAGCCTGAGCAAGCACAATCTTCCACAGGCCTTGTGGCACTAAAACAAGGCTAATGGAGCCATGGATACCTATACACAGAACGAATGTGCCGAAAGTCAAGCACAGCAACAACAACAACAGGAATGCGTATGAAGCTAGAAAACAATACTTCTATAGAGCAGTGGCTGGTCCCCAAACCCGCTGTCGCTAGCTGATCAACGAGAGGGCAGGAAATAAAAAAGATACTCCCCTCCACCAGCCAGCACCCAGCAGCGATAGCGCATAGCTTTGACGCTTTCACACGAGTTTGAAATCTCTTCGCCCATTCCCTGTAGAGATCTCGATATACTGTTTGAATTAGGCATCTATCCTAATGTTGCCCCAACCAAAATAGCCAGGTCAGCAGAAGAATGTCGTTCGTACGAGCCAGAATTTGTCTGTCACGAAGACATCACGAGGCGATGGTCCTTACATGAAACACCAGCTGTAATGAGTTTCGAAACTTGCTCTTTGTTCGATGTTCGAAAAGAAGAAAACAGGCTTGGCTGGCTGGCTGGCTCCTTTACCCTGACAGGCGAAATTTGGAAACACGACTGTGTGAGGCTTTGTCGTCTGCAGGGCACTGATTTTGATTTCCTGCTTGCTTGCTTCTTGCTTGGGTCTTGCCTGTTTTGTTTTGCCTGGCCCGGGATTTGTATGGAAGAGGATCTTACGAGGGAGGACGCACATGGCATGCTGGAGAAGGAGCACACACGTTGAGATTGAATTGCCCAATTGTGTCATATCCAGCAGCTTGCGGAGCCTGATAGCTGCTATAGAGTATATTGTCAGAAACGAGTTCGAGCCGTGCGGAGTAAAGCATGACGACTGATCATGGACAGACGACGAAAACGATAAGGTCTGCTGTTTGTTATAATATTAGTTGAGGCATGACGCCTCCTTTCTTATGTCAGTAGCATACTGTACAGGTATAGCCTTCTTCAACGACTATCAATATTACACCCACCCTCTCCACCTCCATCTTTCCTTCTTCCTAAAGGTATAATCCATCCTACTCCCTATTCACTCACTACCCCAACATCCCCTTCCCTTCCCCTCCGTCCACCCTCTTCCCCCTTCAAGAAAAGAACCCCCTCCCCATCCCACCCATCCCCTTTCCAAAATCACCCCCTCTCTCCAAACTATCCGCCTCCCTCCTCAGCACATCCGCCCTAAACCTCCTAAACGCCGTCTCAATCCTCGCCCTACTATCCGCATCCTGACTGACAATCCCCTTCGCTCTTAGTCCACCCGCAAGCATGCCCAGTTCACCGAACACGAAGACGCCGCCGAGGGAGAAGAGGGTGTATGTCATTATGTCGCCGAAGGTGGAGGGCTTGAGCATGGGTGAGATGTCGGGTATGGCTTCGGTGCGGCCGTTGGCGAATTGGACTGCCGTTGGTTTTTCTTGTGCGCGGCTGGTGGGGGGGTGTTAGTGGGGGTGCAGATGGGATGGGGTGGTAGGTGGAATGCGGAGGATGGTGAATGGATGAAAGGTGGTGGAAGTGCTTTGGTTGGCTATTACTTACAATGCAGCGAACATCTTCTGCCGTGCAGAACGGACGCGAAAGGCCAGGAGGAGACCGAGTCCTAGACCGAGACCGGAACCGATGGCTGAGTAGGTGCTGAATGCTTTGGCGGCATAGTTGAGGTTGTCGCGATCGGTTTCTTGTAGGCTGTGGTGTGGGAAGAGGGATCGTTAGCCTGAAGATGCAAGCTGAGGTAGCAGAGACAGGTTTAGGCATCTGGAAGAGGGAATAGGTGCACGTACTCATGCTTGTAGTGCTCTTCGGCGAGGTCTGCTAGCTCTGAACCGGCGTTGCGTCGAAGCGCGGCGAATGATTCTGCTGACATTGGTTGATGTAGTGTAGGTAGATTGATTAACAGGATGTTGCTGTAGGGATGGAGACGAGAATTAGGCAACAGGATGAAGCTTGAATTTCAATCTTTCAATGGCAGGAGCAGACGTCATAAAGCTAGCTCTTCGGAGCTCAAGCCGCCCACTCTACTATACCGAGGTCTTCAGAGGGCTTCAATCGTCTTCAAATAATCGATGCTGTGAGATATTATACACCCTTCCTCGTGTATCCGTGGCAAGAAAGCAATAATATTGTGAAACCCCTCCAATATGTCCTCAACCCACCTCTTCACCCTCCCCATCCCCTCCCTCTCCCCGTCCACCCCCTCCACCTCCACCGGCACCTTCACCTGCACAACCCACCCCAGCAACCCCCTCATCTACATCCTCACCTTCTCCTCCCCCCCGGACAACCGCCTCACCACACCCTTCCTCTCAACCTACCTCCACGCCCTCGCCATCCTCGCCCACCGACATCCACCCGGCCTCCTAATAACCACCTCAGCCATCCCCAAATTCTACTCCAACGGCCTCGACCTCGATCACACCCACGCCACCCCCGGCTTCCTCGAAACACAACTCTACCCCCTTCTCCGCCGCCTTCTCACCTTCCCCATGCCAACGCTGGCGCTGCTGAACGGACACGCCTTTGCCGGCGGTTGTTTGCTGGCGATGCACCACGACTACCGCGTCATGAACGGGAAACGGGGGTACCTATGCCTCAACGAGATTGATTTCGGGATGCTGATTGAAACGCCGCTGATGAGTGCCGTGCGCGAGAAGACGCGGCCGACGGCGTTTCGGGCGTTGGTTTTGGAAGGGAAGAGGTTCACTGCGGAACTTGCGCTGGCTGAGGGATTAGTGGATGCGGTTGGAGGGACGGTGGATGAGGCGGTGGAGTGGGCGGGTGGGGGAAAAGGGAAGGAGAAACCGGCGGGGTTGTGGGTGTTGGGGAAGAGTGGGGTGTTTGGGCGGATGAGAGAGGAGATGTATCGGCAGAGCTTGGACGCGCTGAGAGACCCGAGTGCGACGAAGATTTGGAGGGAGCGTGTTGAGTTGGAGAAGGGGAAGGAGGCGAGGGAGGCGGAGACGAGAGTGGTGGAGTGGGAGGGGAAGCAGGGTGGGGGAAGTAAAGCGAAGTTGTAAGATTGATATTTGAGGCTATGAGATTCGTCTCACCTGGGCTTGATGAGCGCCATCATAGGCACGTCGAAGCTGCGTCTGCCTACTGCGGCATGCTCTCCGCAGAATCAAGACGTTGGGCTACTTATGCAACAAGACCTGCTAGCCGTGGTCGACAACCTTTAATTCCAGACTACCATCGTCAAGAGAAATCCTGACGAAGGTTGTACTTTCCGAGTATCGTCCAGCGAGCCGAAAGGATAACCAGAGGATCTCGTCATGTCACTGATGGACGACTGAGATGCACCTTGACCACATATCATCGCGGAATGGAACTAGGTCTACATGTCGAGCTCGACATATTCATATTCTTGTATTCTTCTTGCGGATCTATTTCCATCAATGTACCTAGACTGTTCTCTAGATAGATAAGATGAAAGTGCAATTATGGCCTGATTCTTCTACACTCATCTACCTTGTTTACCTGGTACTGTAGCTCCATTCTTTTACCCGTTCTTATGCAATTGTACATGCTACCATTTCCATGCAATATGCTTATTCCCATCTTCCATGCAATATGCTTATATCATGCTTATCATGTCACTCATTACTGATTCTAATATGCCTCTCATCTTCCGACATTCCCTCTACCTACATTCCCGACCTCCATTGCTGTGCACTCCACGCTCCTCCAGCAGTCATTTTCGGCGCTCCACCCAAAGGTTCCTCCTCCTCATTCTCACCTCTCAAATCATCTGCGCCAGAAAACTGTCTACCAGCAGCCGGCACCGCTACTTGTGGTGGAGGACGAATGTTCTCCGAGAATGCAGATGGTGCCGGGTAGCTTGTGCCAGAATAGTCGGGATGTGGCACATTAGATGTGTTGCTGGATTGTACAGCCATGCTATTGGTGCTGTAAAGTGGTGCGCTAGTGCTGGGATACATATAGGGCGACGCCGCTCTTGTATCTTCAGGGATGTTGGGTATAGCACCAGAAGCCGTGAATGATGGACGCTCATATGATTGGCGTTCGTTCTCATGGTCATTCGTTGCTAGTTGACGTACACCACGAGGCGAAGGATAGTTGTACACAGGTGGCTCACTTGACACTGGTGTGATGGGCGCACGGTTCGAGGTTGTCGTCCCACTCCTTCTTCGGCCTCTCGTTGTAGCTCGTCGCAAGACGCCACGGACTTCCAGTAGATCTCCTGACTCTGCAGTCTGTGCCACAGGCATGTCAGCGCGGAAAGAGCCAGAGTCGCGTGCAATGTCTGCAGCAGGATTGCGCTCAGTAAGCAGGTTCATGGCGCGTGTCTCCTGGATCGTTGCTAGTGGGGCTAGGTTGTTTGGGTTAGTCTTCACGTTATCGACACGGCTAGCAGATTCTGCGTGTTCAGACATTGAGGGTGATAAGGTCGCATTGCTGTCCTGAGCGCTTAGTTTCTCATCAGTAGCGGATGGGACCAAACGCTTTGCTTCCTTCTCTTTGGCGGCGGCAGCCTTTTTGTCAGCAGCTACAGCATCGGCGAGCGCAACAGAATATGTTGGATTGCCCATCTCACCAAGTGCTGGACCGCCACCACCAGGTGCGTAAATCGGTACTTTGCGCAAGGCCAGGACAAGCGCGCACATGAAGCGACTTCTACGAGAAGCGCGAACAGTTTCATTGGCCCAGTTTGATTTGTGCTGAATTTCCACGCGAAGCTCAAGCTTGTCCATATTACCAATGCCTATAACCTCGACCTCAACATTTGGCTGAAAATCTCGTTGGTTATCCTTGGCTCGTACGAAATTGACCATTTCTTGGCGAAGAAGCTGGACGTCCTCGAATGTTGTGTTGAAATCGACAAAGATGGAGAGTTGCTCGCGCATGGCTTTACTGCGAGTAATGTTTTCGACCCAGAGTGTATTTAGGACGTTGTTAGGGATCTGGACAGACCGGCCACTATTGACACGCTTGAAAACAGTGTAGAGGAGGGACACCTTTTCGCAGATGAGTTGATCAGGAGTTGTGCTCTGACTGGTGCCATTGAGGTAAATAGTGTCCCCGATGTCCAATGGGTGCTTGACGAAGAGGAAGATACATGATCCAAGTACTTCTTGTGCTGTGACGGAGAACACAAATGATAGCGACAGTAGAGTTGTGCCGGCAGTAGCTAGTGTCGTGACGAAAGACTTGTTCAGGAAAGCGATGAAGACAAAGATCCATGCAATGAAAACAACAACACAAAGCATTCTGTCCAGAACGTTGATTGCCTAGGTATTCTGATTAGCAATGACTTTCGAAAGTCAAGACAGGGGGGACTAGTCACCTGGTCAACATCGTGCATACTGTTCGCCACAGCACGCCTCTCACGTCCAACCTCCGTCACAACTTGTATCATTTCATCCAAAGATACGTCGCCGTTACCATCCATGTCAAGCGCGGCAAAACATTCTTCTGCCTCTGTACGACGGAACTCGCCAAACACCTCCACGATGTCCTCAATATACAAAGCCTCCTGGCCTTCGACAACGAAGGACAGCCAAAGACGTCTCGCCAGTGCATCACAAGCCCGGTTCTTCTCAAGTGCCTCAACAACGATAGAATGAGGGCTGTTTGGGTTGAACACTTGCTTTCCTGTAATCTCCTGCGCGACGCTGCCAAAAGCAGAGGTAAGCTTATCACCAATCCTGCCGACATCCCTCAGCACTCTTCCTGGTGTATTCGACCCGGTTCTTTTGTGTCCAGGCTTCTTCCTTGATAGGATAAGGTCGATTGTGTCACTGATGATCGAGTCCTCCTCGGCAAACTCTAGACAGAAGGCTGGAAACATTGTTCTACTCGATTGGTAGAGTGCCGTAAGCTGTTGTACACGTTCTTTCGACTCCCTAATCCTCAATGCAAACTGTTTGCGATGATAATTAATTGAAATGAGTTGGATAATCAGACGCTCCCCGAGGAAGAGGAGAGTGCCGATCAGAAATGCAGCTAGAACCTGCTGCACTATATTCTGCCATTCCGGGGTAGTGAATGTAGGATCTATTGCACTTAGATGTCTTGTGTCTGGGTTTCTTGTCATGATAGGCTTGAATGTTGCCAAGCTGACCAATGCCCATCCTGCCAGCGAGATCTGAATTTCCAGAGCTCGAAGAATGAGGTAGTATTTCCTTGTGCCGGACGAAATGATGCCGGCGAAGATCTGGAAGATTGAAGGCATATAATGTGCGAAGAGTTTGGACACCCAAAGACCAACCCAGGAGATGAGCAGCCACATGAAGAACCAGACAATACGCACATCCCCAATCGTAGCACCTTTGGCAGCGGTCGCACCAATAATCATGGGAACAGCGAAACATATTCCGAGCGGAATGATATAAATCATATATCGAACGATGATTGACGAGTGCAGTAGCTTGTCGTAGAACATGCCCATCCTGTTGATCGTGTCGGGTTCTCCATCATAACCTACATGACCCGTGGTGGTCTTGCTGTTCATTGACCTCCTCTTGCCGCTGCGGGGGCGCATAGGGTCACGCGCTTGCTCTTTCTCCATCATTGCATCTCCTTCTGTCGATTGTGCAAATTGTGCATGCTGACTGGAGTGAGGCACCTCGTCGAGAGGGATGTTGATTGTGGCATCGGCAGGGTTTAGTGGTTGGAAGCCTTCGCGGGAGTAGCGATTGTTGTAAGTAGGAGATCTCTGTGATCTGAGAGACATGTTGTGTTTGTGACCAGCACGAGAAAGCACTTTAGTGATGTGAGTGATGAGCGATCAGGAACGCAGGTCTTCTACCCCAAATTGCGAAGAAGCAGCCAAGGTGGTTTGCGGTGTTTGAGGCCGATATTACAGTGGTTTCGTGAATGGCTGTGAGAGAACTAGAAGTTGTTGTTATGAAGAAGAGTGTGTTCAAGGAGAGGTCTGATGTTATGTTGAAGAAAAGAGATTGAATGCATTTTTTGGCCAAAAATGGCATCGGAAAGTCCTCAATGACATGCAGCCTGAATTCTATTTTGGTGTTTCAGCATGACGGGCAGACCCACCTAGACATAGTTTCGCGTCACCTACGCCGAGACATTGACCAAAGTGCAACAAAAGAATAGCAATCAAGCAGCAAATGTATGCAGACATCATATCGTTGCTATAGCCAGCCTAAAAACATACATACCACATAACAACGCCGATTGTTTAGCTTTGAACCCAGTTAGAATAACCCCACTCCAAGCCCAATTACTATATGCGCGTCTTGTTGCCCTCTAATCACACGGGCACAAGTATGAATTGATTCTCCTGCCTTAGGTCCGTGCATCGTTTGAAAACTTCCAAGCTGTTGCAAAGCATCTGCTGCTTCGCCCTACTCACAGCAGCGTTCGGTCCAAGATAGCTTGACCATGACCACGATCATGCCCCAAACATGCTACTGACTCTTCCCAACAAATGCCGCTCCCCAACACTCCGCAACATCTGCTCTAGCAGCACCCTGATTTAGGCTGCTCACCAGCAGCACCGACATTGACATTCGTCGACTTCTGATTTCCAGCGCCCACTTGAGCTCCGGTACTTCCCTGTGTATCGATAATCCTCTTCTTGATCTGTGTTGCTAGAGTGAAGAAAGCCTTTTCGACGTTGATGTTGCCTTTCGCGCTGACCTCCATGAACGGGATGCCAAGCTCATCGGCAAGAGCTTGACCTTGTGAAGTGCTGACTTGACGCTTCTCTTCCCAATCACACTTGTTGCCAATGAGGATCTTGTTGACACCTTCCGAGGCGTGTTGCTCGACATTGGAGAACCATGTGCGGATGTCTGCGGGCAATAAAGTGTTAGCTGGATGATATTTATGAACATGCGTATGGGCCCGTAGAAACACTGAGGTAGACATGCATATCGCGAGGCTGCTCAAAGTCTCACCGACTCCTTATAAAGCACAGCGTAGACCTACGGTTCTAGCTTCCACAAAACTCATGCTACTCGTCGGGCGCTCACCATCCAACTCTTGGACACGAAACGTCACACAGAGCACGTCAACAAGACTTACTGTTAAAGCTCTTCTCATCCGTAACATCATACACCAAAAGTATACCCATAGCACCTCTATAATACGCCGTCGTAATCGTCCTAAATCTCTCCTGGCCAGCGGTATCCCATATCTGCAGCTTAACTCTCTTCCCGTCCAGTTCAATCGTGCGAATCTTGAAGTCGATACCAATGGTCGTGATGAATGAAGGAGTGAAAGAGTCCTCGGAGAAACGGAGCAGACAGCAGGATTTGCCTACGCCGGAGTCGCCGATGAGTAGGAGTTTGATCTATGACAGGTCAAGGATTAGAATGATGTTTGTGGTGGTAGGAGACGGTCCAGACAGGAGCGCTGGGGAAACGTACAAGGAAATCATAGTTTCGTGTGCCGGCCATGGTGTTTCTGTGTTGTGGGAGCTAGGCCCCGAGACGCGCTTATGATTGCAAGATTTCAGGTAGGCAGAATGAGTGAAGACGTCTATCTGATGAGGCGCAGCGGTTGTCCTCGAAGACGTTATAGATGCGATGACTTTGGGAATGGATGATGCGAGAGGTCGGTATTTGGCTATGTCTAAGGCTCAGCAATGTGGTTGAGATGAGATGGGAAAGATTGGACGAAGATGAGCATAAAAGGTTGGCAGGGTGAGGTCAGATCAAGTGTCGCATCAAGCGCGAGCGCATCACTCAGAGCCAATAGCGGATCAGGCGGGGGAACGACAATGCCAAGACTTCTTCTATTTGCGAGAACAACAACATGAGGTGCCAAACTTTTGGTTTCATATTCTACGTATGCTATTCTGTGATGCTTTACTAACGTGATGCTGTGTATCTCATACCCAAGTAATGCCACCCTGTGCTATGCAAAAAAACAAAGAAGTCATGTTGAGGTGTGCCGTGATGCTCGTACAACGTAACTGAATCCGGTCTCGATTCTTCGTGTATACTGTTACAATCTCAATTGTATTGTATTCGCCGAGAAGGGGACTCCTGATCGAGCGCCCCCATACTCGGAGCAGGCTCCAACATCGGTGTTGAGGGGTATGGATTCCAGGCGTATGCATGCTGACCACTAGACTGCCGATAAGGGGTCTGCATGTAAGCTTGTGGTGGTGGAGGTGGTCCAACTTTATTGCGGAAGAAGCCAAAAGCAAAGTTGGAAACAGCAATACAGCCGAAGACCAGGATCAGAGAGAAAATCTAGTAAGAGAGTATTAGCATGAGTAAAAAGGTAAAAGGGCTATTAACAACGTACCATAGCCTTGTAGGATATCGGCTCGATGAACGAGTTGAAGATGTCCGCAAACGTGTGCGCAGATATCTTTGCTCTACCAAGCGTCTTTGCGTCTTTGTGCATGCACTTGTACCAATTGTTGCAAACTACCTCCAGTGCTGGCGCCCTCGTCGATGGGTCACATTTATTCTCTTGGTAGCTTTTGGCACAAGCCGCCATTTCAACAAGAATTTCTGCGGCAGCTTCATCGGCCTTCTTGTCGACGTCCGATCGTATGGTTGACCAGAAGGAGTAGATGATGTAGATGAAGAAGAATACCAGGAACACGTTCAGCAGCAGTTGTGCATAGAACGAGAGAATGTGAGGTAAATCGGGATGCGTCTCGATGAAGCCGAAGATGGAACCGATTTTGCTCGAGCCAGACTGCGTAGCATTTTTCGAGGTCTTTGCATCTTTGCTACCACCACCATCCTCATCATCGGTCTCTGTGCTCCTTCTTCGGAAAGTAATTCGTCGCTCTCCCTCCTTTCTCCGTGCCTTGCGTCTCTTCTCCACTGCCTGACTGTAATGTGCCTTGAGCACTTCGGGCTTTCCAGCAGGACTACCAGTCAGCCTTGCAAATGGATTCTTGCTCTTCTCCTTATTGTCTGATATCTGTGACAGAGCACTGCTCATCTTGGCGAAACTTGTTCGAAACCCCATGTTGTCAGGAGTAGCTTCACTGTCGGCGTTGTTTTCAGGAGAGGATTGGTCGATGCCAGAAGAGTCGTAGTCTGGTTCGAACTTGCGAGGGGTATTGAAAGCGGGGTTCTTGTTTATGGGGATAGGTGGCAATGCTTTGGTTGGAGATGACGTTCGAGGTTGTGAAAAGAGTGCGCCGGTGGTAGGGGGTGGTTGGCGAAGGCTGGGGAACGTGTTTTGTTTTACTGGTGAATTAAAGTCTGCGAACGTGCCTGTAGATGTATGCGTTAGTTTCTGAGAGATCATCAGTAGCCCAATTAGCCTCTACGTTACAACATACGCTTCTTGTGATCGTTGTACTGTTGAAGCTGGTTGTTCGCAGCAAGTGTGAGGAATGGAGATCGTTCATCTACTGGACCTGACTTGTTGTCGTATTCAAAGTCCATCTGAGACTCATTGCTTCTGAACATTGTGAGGAGGAGAGTGTGAGTCTAAGCTATGTACGTATGGGTACAGGTTTCAATAACATCAACAAGTGTTGTACTGTTTACATACTCCACTTTCTGCTCAAAAATAGGGATCTCCGAAGGATGACGCGATCCCCGTACTTAACGCGACAAGGGGCAATTGAGCATTAAGCATTAAGCACATGCCGATATAGGCACATACGAGCATGAATGAATGATGATACATAATCCGTCGTTACTCATCACCAAGGAAGCACTATTTACACTGCCGTAAGGCTGTACTTCCTCAATTCGAGTCACTGCCGTGGTTTCTTGACTTCAAAAGCCCATCCTTCGATATCATCACCCAAACTTCCAACAGGAATGTTCAGCCTCACATCCTCCATCCCCTGAGCATCAGCTAACCAACTATGACCACTCATACCACCAGCATTCGCCCTCCTTTCGGGAATCAATTGAAGCATGGGCAGCAGGAAATCTGCAATCTCTTTGGCTTCCTCAACCGAGTTGTGATATTTCTCCTTTAACACATCTGACAAAGCCCAATGTCTCAATCTGTGGATGTTTCGTAGTTCACCTTTGCGATTGAAAATTTCTTGTGACCATTTGCCTGACAAACACATTGACTTGGGAAAGGGTCCAAGTAGCTCGATGATCTGGGCAACATGGTCATCATCTTTGCCATACTTTGTGCCAGATTGAGGATCGAAGAGATAATCGCCAGTAATAAGTTCAAACACCTGTTCAATATCAGCACCACTTGCACGATCTCAACAGCACGAATCACATACCATGCATGCCATACTCCACACATCTGTACTTGCACCCCACTTTGCTCCTAAAATGACTTCTGGTGATCGATATTGTCGTGTCTGAATGTCGTTGGTAAAATGATGGCTCACCCAGCAGGCATTTCCAAGATCAGCAATCTTTACTGAGATCTTGTCGATGGCCAATGCTTCCAGCATAAGCTCGGCGTCTTCTGAGGATGAGTTGGTTTTAGTGTTGCTAATGTCAATGCCGGAAACCTCTCGGCTGAGAAGATCACTGCGACTGATCATTAGCCTAAAGTCCTGGTTCTGGTACATAATGTCAGCACACTTACGCAGTCTTTTCTCTTTGAAATTGAGTCTCGTCCTCTGAAGCTTTCGTCCCTAGCGAATCTAACATGGATAAATTGGAGGTTGATGCAGGTGTGGAGGATAAGCCTATAGTAAGGTGGTCAGAAAACGCTGATAGATGTTTCATTCGTAAAGCACTCACTGGCATTGTTGTGCAACATTGAGTTCAAGCTGGCTGAGCTGTTAAGTCTTGCTAGATCTGACGAGCTAAAGCTGGCATTTAGCGGACTAGGTAGTGGTTGACTTCCTGTGATAAGCGTCCGTCGTCGTCTTCGGCCATTTGGATTGCTAGTCTTCGTCTCATGTTTTGGTGTTGTGTCTCCCACATGCGTTGCGACAATCTGCTCGACATCCCCAATCTCGATGAGCACATTTTCAGGCTTGAGATCTGTGTGTATAATGCCGCAATTTCTGTGAAGATGATCCAGGCCGAGCAGAACTTGTTTTGCAATCTGTTTCACCAGAGGAGCAGGTATACCGCGATGATTCCATCTTTTGATCAGACCGAGTAGGTTCTCTCCCAACACTTCGAACACCATGCAGACGTGGTTACCATGAGGGCCTTTGTGCTCGAAGGAGTCCAGCAGACTGACAACATGCTTGCGCCCAGGGTGATCTGGACCAGCTTCAACAACTTTCTGCAGCAACTTGATTTCATCGATGGCAGTTTCGGTATAGTGTGCAGCAGATCGTACTACTTTCAACGCAACGTGTTTCCCATTCTCATTGTCCCTCGATAACCACACTGTCGAGAAATGTCCCCAGCCGAGTTTCCTGATCACTGTGTACCTCCCGTCTTTATATTCTTCGCCAACATGGACAGGGTGATAGCCGCCCTTGCAGTAGTCCTCTGAGTCTTCTTCATCTGCAGCATTTTCGACCTCGTCGTCTGAAGAGGATGAATCGGATGGGGAGAGAGTCAAGCCGGAGGAGAATGCACTTTTGGAGTGCACCGGTGGTTGAGGAATCGATCTGGAGGAAGTCGTATTAGCCATCGTTTCATTGTGATATATGGAAGAAGTGAAGACGTGAGAGCGCTGAGTTTTGAGTCGTTTCACAGTCGGTGGGGTCAAGTTGTTGGCAGTATGAGGGGTGGAAGTTGGATAAACGGTCGAACATCTTTATCTGAAACATGCGATGATGGCAGGAACTGCTTACCCTTGGCTAAGTATTGAGGCCGGACTCGAGTCTTGACTATCGTTCTGGTCCGCGTTGGTATCAATAGGAAGCAGATCTTGACCCTTGCGTCGCTTCTTGCTGGAGCTGTTGTTTTTGTTCGAGGTTCCAGTCGCGACAGCCTTCGCCTTATTAATGGCGGCCTTTGTTCCATTCATCTTGCTTCACATGCGATATGGGCGCTAGAGGAGCTCTGGCGTATGCGCTGCAGTTCACTGTCAAGGGTTCTATCGGGAAGATGGAGTTGTTGGTTCTGGTAGGGGCAGCAGGCAGATGCATCCGATAGGTTGTTGTTGGAAATCTGGGATCGAGGATTGCGAGGGAAGGTCGCGCTAGAAGCGTCAATGGCTGCTTGACGTAACGGCCGTCCTGCTTTGTGAACTTAACTTCGAACTTCAAACGTAACACAAGCGAAGGCCGATCTTGCTTGTTAGCCACATATCTATATAATGACTAGAGCACAAAACCTAGCATTGAGAACACCCTATCTGCGCCTCAGGACATTCCTCAAGGATCTGTATGCAAGCACCACAGAAACGTGTATCATAGATTATCATAATTCATCATTATTCTAGTATGCTATATTGTCGTGCGAATCGTCCCTAGAGCCACTTAGCATAAGCCCATCTCATCCTGTCCGCAACTCGGATCTGCCTGCCCACGCCAGACATCCTGTCTAATAAGTCTGTAAAGTCTTCCTTGAACTCTGTGAAAACCTGTTTGGGAAAAGTGCGAGCTGCAATGTCACGAAGTGATATTGCCTCAACAGCTAGCAGACCATACTCGCGTGAGTCGAGGAAGCCAGCATTCGGTTGAGGTGACGAGGTAAGGATGCGATCAACGTTGCTGTAGATGTGATTAGTGTATGTAGTGGCGGCAATATTGATTTTGGCTTACCGTAGTATTTGGTATGCTTGCGATTGCTTTTGACCTCGCTGCATGTTGCGTCTGCTGTCCGGAATACTCGACAACCAACGCAGAGCACCCCACGTTACCAAGAGACCTGGCGTTAAGCCGACGAAGCCGAAGACGAGTTCCTGACTCTTCAGCAACGTGTCTATACCTCCCATTGCGACCTCGACATCGACCTTGGTCTTTTGAACCTGAATCAGAACTGCTCGTACCAAGTTCCCCATGATACCGTTGTAAAGTGGACTTTGTAGCTCTTTCTCATAGACTCTCAATACAGGAGTCAAGTCGCCTTCTTGAATGCCTTTGCGTACAAGCTCTAGCTCCTGCGGACCTAGTGACCCACTTCCCTCTGGAGGATTTGCCTTTGCAAAGTCAAGGACCATACGTTCGAGTGAAGCACGATCACCTTCGAGACTACGTTTAGACATGATGGAGACTTCGCTATTAGCATCGTGCCTGATCGTGCCGATCACCTTCGTGGCAGGCTCAATAACCCAGTTCCGCCAGAAATCAATAACTGTACTACCAAGCTCGCGAATCCAGGTTGTGATAGCAGCTCGACGGTTTGCAACGTAGCGAAGAAGTGTGGTTGATGATAGCTGTAAGCACGATTAGATCTAGGTAGGACTGTGAAGGTTTAACACGTACAAGAAGGATTGTGGCAGGTAGCCAATACCGCACAATGAACGGTGGTCGGCGGCCAACATCGTACGCCGAGTTGGAGTAGTCCCGATAGGTAGGCAAGTGCTGTCGCAGGATTGCATCCAACCGTGCCGAACCCTCTGCTGGTCGTAGAGTGATGGCGAGTCGATCGGAAGAGCCGTCCTGGATGGCAAAGGGCTGATGGTAATCCTCGAAAGGATCTTCTGCTAATACAGCCGATACTTCGCCTTCAAAATCGTGATGCGTATCACTTCTGCTTGCTGCACTAAGTACTGCATCCATAATAGATATACTCTTCAGGATTGAGTTCTTCCACTTGTGTTGTTGCGTCTGAGACTTGTCTGCTTCGCCTTCGGAAGCATGAAGACTACAGTGTAGATGAGCTTAAGACGTATTCCAGCAAATTGACGTGTTGACTCACACTTCATCACTGAATGCGTTGCTTAGCAAGTAGCCGATACCTGATGCATTCTGCATCTTAGCACGTTCCAGGTGACCACGCTTCATCCTAACTTCCTTTTTGACAAGGGCAATGGGTGTCTGTACCCGGCGTTGCACATCGAGGATATTCCTCTCCTGAACTACTGTTTTGACGAGATCATAGAATTGACCCCATCCCTCGACTACAAAAGTACCACGTCTTTGTTGAACTTCGTGAGCAATACCTTTCGACCATTCAAATAGACGAAGCGGGGAGGTTTGGATTGAGTATAAAGCAGTATAACGATATGAACCCAGTATGTCCTTCCAATACCAGATTTCATCACTGATAGGAACTGTATGGCTGATCAGAGAATCCAGCACCAGACCGTAAGTTTGAGTAGCAGCTTTCCCTAACAAGAGCCATTCAAGCTCATGCTCCAGAGTAGGTTGATCAGCATGTTCTGTTGCAAAAGTTCCATCGTATTGATCAGTATAGTGTCGACACGTTGAGCATTGTGAGGATAGTTGTGCTTCATTCAACGTTTCAATAAGCTGAGTACGAGTAGCTGGTGTGAAACTGGAAGAAGAAGATGCAGATATTGACTTGATCAGAGATTGCAGATGCTCTAATCGACCGTGCTCAACGTCTTGTGTTGTCAAGTTCTGCTGTCTGTGTGCAGGCAGACTATCGACCTGTAGCCTATCTAGTCGATTGTCGATGGCGTGGACCTGGCTGGATTGATCAGACAGGCACTAGTTTGCCAGGCAGAGATAGTAATACTCAAGAACAAAAGACATTTTCACAATGAGCTCAGGATATTGAGCTCGACCTAGTAAGATCACGTCTTATCTTGGCCGAGGGTATTGCTATCGAGCTGTAGGCAGGACCCAGATATTGAGAAGCCAAGGCAAGTCACAACCTCGTCATGTTGATGCTTGGGATAAGTCTGAAACACTTGTGCTACACAAAGCTCACCGCGTGTTTACGGCTTGTCCGAGATTAGTGATTGTCCTCACCGAGTTTTTAGCGGTCGATTTGTGCAGCATGAATTAAGACTTGGCACTATTGGAATCGAACGGGTCTTGAAGGCGGCCAGACTAAGCCCTTCTTCGTTACGCGGTTGGACCCCTGAGCCAAAGTAGCATAGTCTATTTTTCATCTCGCCTTACTTTAACAGCGTGTTTTTTCGCCACGCCTTCTACCGGTCACCAAGGCTTCCAAGGCTTCTCTCCCCATTGGTCCCTCACTTTCTGTTGTGCTCATACAAATCCTACCTCTCACCTGCCTTCATCCTTCAATCTCGAACTCGCTTTCCTATCTACTCGCCTACTCACCTATCCTACACGCTCTTAGACTGTTACTGTTCTTCACACCTGTGGTCACTTGAAGACTGCTAGGACTCGGCGTCTTTTCGCAATGGTTTACACCACGACAATGTTAGCACCAGGCTGCACGGCTACCCTAATACCACACAATAGCTGACAATACGTAGGAATGCCACTGGCTTCTACCAACCACAACCTCAGAATACGTACTGGGGCACGTACGATGACATCGCGCACTCGACGCCTGCGCTGAATGTGTTTGAGCGATTATGGATGGCGTGGTACGCATTCATGCAGAACGATGTCTTGGCCACTGGTATCATGTCGTTCGTCATGCATGAGGTCGTCTACTTTGGCCGCTCATTGCCCTGGTTCATAATGGATCGTATGGAGTCGATGAGGAAATACAAGATTCAGAACGTACGCCACAGCCGCAAAAGAAGAACGAAGCTATTGAAGTCTTCCACTCACATTATGTATAGCAAAAAATCCCCACCCTAGCCGAGCAGTGGAACTGCGCAAAGCTCGTTCTGCTAAGTCACTTTACCGTTGAGCTTCCTCAGATATGGTAGGTGCTATTCCAATGGCAAATGACGAGTAAGACAGCTGCTAACA
>Ga0068631_100152_pt1 | contig 25391 bp, 18 predicted proteins | sample InSIn5gowninarea_2_FD_77434 | JGI IMG/M metagenome (GOLD analysis project Ga0068631, IMG submission 77434) | Clean room microbial communities from NASA Spacecraft Assembly Facility at Jet Propulsion Laboratory, Pasadena, California, USA -... ...
AGCACAACATGTTAAGATGCTCAGCGGCATATCATTGGTGGGTGCTGATGATGGTACTGGTGGCGGCGTGTCCAGGACACAAAGCGTGGAACTTATCGATGACGGTGATACGTTGGTGATCGATGGACAACCTATTCGAAAGCCGTTTGTCGAGAAACCTGTGAGTGGCGAAGACCACAACATCGTCATCTATTTTCCAAGAAGCCAGGATGGTGGTGGAGGTCGAGAGTCGTCTATCAGTCGAAGGTTTGCCAAGAGGAGGTGGCATAGATATGCTAGCTCTACTGGTGATACCCTTGGTAGCCTCTATCTGAGGCGCTTTCCTAATATCGATTCCATGTGCGGGAGCGAGCAGTGAGTGTGTAGAAATTGAGGCTGTACGGCAGGAATTTCTAGTATCGGTGGGTTGGTGGGTCGAGGTAGAAGTGGAACTTGAATCTGAGAAAACCGGAGCCAGCGGGTCAACATCAGTCTTCTCAGAGTTGTTCTCTGGAATAGAGGCATTGGTGGGGACTTCTCTCAGCGAGTGATCCATGCTGCCGATCTCAATCGTAACAAATGTATTGGTTGGAGATAGTCACGGTGAGCTTGGTTTGGAAAACAACCAGGACTCGTAGATGTGTACAACAGCAACATGGATAATGTTAACAGTACAATGTCTAACATGCTATACAAGCTTCGAAGATGGCCAGAGTCCAAGAGTATGCCGCTTTGTAATTTGAGGGCTGTTTGGATCAGACAGCCTTTTTTGATGAGGAGCATGCCTTTCCCACTACAACGTCATCTGGCAGGAGTGGGTGGATGTTCACCATGGGAAAATTATTTTTTTCGGGGAAGGCGCAAGCGGCCAATGTTTGTTTTTTGGCTGCTGGCATCGCAGAGCCTTCACCAGAGCAGAGGTGCCATTACTTGTCTCGTATCTAAATGTGTGTCTCGTTGAGGTGATTGATGATGCGTATCGAATGCTAGGCAGAAGGAAAGCTGTACATTATGGACGAGTTCGAGATACCGTCCGCAAAACGGCAAAAATTGGAGGACGCACCTACACGCAATGCTCATGGTTCGAGGCTTTTCGCACCTTTCAGAGTAACTCATCCCATGCCCTTAGCCATTTGCCTGACTAATTAATTGTCAGACAGTCGGCCTCGTCTCCCCTACCGCGGTGCCTTTCACCTCCGTGCCGCTTGGGAAGACGACTTTCCAAATCACCACGTCCGTTGGTAGAAGTCTTCAGACCTATGACCTTAGACGGGGCTTGAACCTGGTCTTTCTCAGCCACCCGCTCTGTCCAGAGACCATCACCTCTACACATGCTTATCGCGATCGAGTGTTTGTTGCTTGGGGTGACGAGAATGCGAAGCGTGGCCGTGGGGTGTGGATCTTTCAGAGGGGCCAGTATATTGGACAACTTGAACACGAGGGAACCACGCCACAAAGACTACAGAAGATATTGGTGCTTGGAAAATGGATAGTAGCGTGTGGCACCAAATCCATCGAGGTATGGAAGAACGATACCTATGAGCATTATACAACCATTACTCCGTCTGCCACGAATCGGCAGGCAGGCCTCTCCGGTCACATGTGCACTTTGCCGACTTTCTTGAACAAGATCTTCGTCGGGAAAACTGATGGAGGTATCGAGGTCTACAATGTGTCTTCAGGCAAACTCGTCCACTCCATGTCTGCCCCTTCACCAAGCGCAGGCTACATTACTTGCCTTATGCCCGGTCCAGCCATCTCTCTACTGGTTATATCTTATGGAGACGGCACTTTGAATATCGTCGATGTCGAGACAGAGCAAATAATAATGAGCCTGCGACAATCCGATTCTGATCGACCAATAACGAGCATATCCTTCCGAAGTGATGGGATTGGAGCTGGAGAAGACGGTCGCTCCGACGGGATCATGGCGACGGCCAGCCTCGAGAGTGGGGACATCACAATCTGGGACCTCAGCCGCGGCGGAAAGGTAGCTGGAATCTTGCGGGGAGCACACGAGACTACAAGCTCAACTGCCGCCTCGGGAATATCGGGCATTGAGTTTTTGCCCGGTCAGCCTGTCATCGTATCCTCTGGGCTTGACAACGCTCTGCGCACTTGGATTTTCGATCAAGTCCCTTTCTCTCCTATTCCACGAATCTTACATGCTCGGAGTGGCCACTCTGCTGCAATCACACAACTTCAGTTTTTGCCTGCTGCCACCGATGGTTCCGAAGCTAATGGCAAATGGCTTCTATCTGCTGGCAGTGATCGAAGCTTGTGGGGATTCAGTCTACGTCGTGATGGTCAAAGCACTGAACTGAGCCAAGGAAATGTCAGACACAAGGCCAAAAAGGTCGGCAAACTCACTGACACTGAATCCAGTGTTGAGGACTTCAAATGTCCGCCCATTACAGGGATTGCTTGCAGCTTGAATCGTGATGGAGGCATGGGCGCCATCGGCGGTCCCGTTTGGACAAACTCTCCCGCGTCGAATGCCGAGGCTTCTGGCATGACAGGGTGGGAGAGTGTGATCACTGCTCATGAAAACGACAAATTCGCTAGAACATGGTTTTGGGGCCGCAAAAGAGCCGGTCGATGGGCATTTGAGACAGGTGACCACAAGCCAGTCACTAGCGTGGCCATTACAGCATGTGGCACCTTTGCTTTGGTTGGCTCGGTTGGTGGGAGTCTTGATATGTTCAATCTGCAATCCGGAGCCCACCGTCAGAGATTTCCTCCGCGGCTGAAAGCGGGTCAAGCCAAACAGCTCAAACTTGGCCAGCTTAGCACTGAACAACTTTCGAAGGTTTCCAAAGGACATTCAGATGCCATTACAGGAATCGTGGTGGACAACATGAACCAAAATATGATATCCACCTCTCTTGATGGACATGTCATATTTTGGGAGTTCGTCACAGGCTTCGTGCAGCAGCGACTGGTCATGGATGCCGCACCGATCGCCGTGCGATACAATGCTGTTTCAGGACTGATGTCGATAGCATGCGATGACCTATGCATTAGAGTAATCGACGTTGAAACTCGTCGCATCGTCAGAGAACTATGGGGTTGCGTAGGTCAAATCTACGACCACTGCTTTTCTCACGATGGCAGATGGATAGTATCATGTTCGATGGACTCGATTGTTCGTGTGTTCGACCTGGCCACGGGCCATTTGATCGATGCCTTCAAGAATAGTACTTGCACGAATATTGCATTCTCGAGCACAGGTGAATTCCTTGCCACTGCCCATGCAGGTGAAACAGGCATACATATATGGAATAACAAATCGTTGTTCATGCAAATCTCCTCACGCCAGATTGATGAAGAGAAGGACCTAATCGATTTGACCAAAAGTGCTGAATTTCAAGCACCCAGCCAGTTAGCAATTATGGATGAGCAGGATGAGCAACAGCAGGAGATTGCGCAGCTTGAGGGAACTGACACTGTCGACCAGCTTGATGCTTCATTGTTGACATTGTCATTGCTTCCGCAATCGAGGTGGCAGACATTGCTCAATCTCGAGTCAATTCGTCAACGAAACAAACCAATACAACCACCACAGAAGCCGAAAGCCGCCCCTTTCTTCCTTGGATCAACCTTGACGAATGGTCAGACGTCGGGAGATCTAGCACCACTCGAAGCAGACATGACTCAAGCAGTCTCAGAAGAAGAAAAATCGCGAATATCACGTCTGAGTTCGTTGCAGCCCGTCAGATCGGTTCTTTCTACCCACTTGGACACATTCGCTACAGATGGTCAAACAGATGAACTAGTCACTCACCTTTCCGGTCTCTCTCCCTCAGCAGCCGATCTCGACATTCGATCCCTGACCATGCAAGAAATGGCAAACTTTGTCCACGCGCTTACAGCTCATCTTCAGCAACGCCGTGATTTCGAGTTGGTGAACACATGGATGGCAGTCTTCTTGAAGTTACATGGTGAATTCGTCAGCGGAGTCGACGAGATCAGAGTGGCGGTAACGAAGTTCCAGGAGGCTATGAATAGTGAGGAAGCGCGACTGAGTCAGTCGGTCGGATGGGCAAGAGGTGTAGTCGAATTCTTGAGAAGCTCGAGGTAGTCGAGCTAGTAGCCGACAGAAACCTACGTGTAGGTATCGTTTGCTGTTCAAAGTAAGATGAGTTCAAGCACGGTTGCTCAATGTGGAAGCAATATACTGGGTGTAAACCTTTTCCTGATCTACAATCGGACGAAGGTTCTACTTTGGCTGTTCGATGTGTTGATAAGTACGGTTCTTGAGAGGACCTCATAAAAGAGTTTCGCCAATGGTCTCAAATTCAAACGCATTCAGCACGTGTCAACTCATTGGTGTTTCGTGTACCTGCATAATTGAAGCTCGAATCACCGATTGGCCGAACCATGACGTTTTATTCAACAAACACTCAAAATAGAATATTCAAGGATTGTAATAGAACAGAGGGCTACTCGTTGATTATTTCAAATTTATTGCTACAGTACTCATTAGACATTTCGAATCGGAAAGCAGTTTCCTTGCTACTACAGTACGATACTCCAACAGACTACCGATTATTAACTACATTATAAGATCATCAATTGCAAAATAGCAAAACCTTTTCTCCAAGAGAACATAAAAGTCCCAATCCCCCACCATCATCCACAGTCATCCACCACTCTGAACACCTACAGTAGAACCAAGAAGGTCAGATCCTCAACTAACCATATACCCTCGCCCTTCCACCCACTCCGGCCACTCCAAAACAAAAAAATGTCCCACCAATCCCCCAACACCACCAAAATCCTCCACTCCCTCCTCTCCATCGCCAAAAAAGCCGGCACCCTAATCCTCACCACCACCTCGCACACCAACACCTCCAGTAACGTATCCACAAAAAAGAACACAGTAGACCTCGTAACAGAAACCGACAAAGCAGTCGAACTGCTAATCTCAACCACTTTACTCAGTGAATACCCCGGCTACGCCTTCATGGGCGAGGAGACATACACGCCCGGCACCCCACTGACAAACGAGCCGACGTTCGTCGTTGATCCGATTGACGGGACGACGAATTTCGTGCATGGGTATGGTTATGTTAGTGTGAGTCTGGGGTTTTGTGTAGGTGGAAAACCGGTGGTGGGGGTTGTTTTTAATCCTTTTACGGGGGTTTGTTATTGGGGTGTTGAAGGACAAGGGGGGTGGAGGGAGCAGTGGGAGGTCGATAGTGCTGGGCAGGGGGATGGGGAAGGGTGGAGGGTTAAAGGGGAGAAGGTGCGGTTGCCGGTTGGGAATGGCGGACAGCCGAAGAGTATGGCGGGGTTAGACGGGGCGTTGGTGGCTGTTGAGTGGGGAAGCGATCGCTCTGGAAAGCTTTGGAAGACGAAAGTCGATACGTGGAGACGGCTGGGCGCATCGAAAGACGAAGACGGTGCGATGATTCACGGCGCTAGATCGTTCGGGTCAGCGGCGTTGAATCTTTGTGCTGTGGCCGAGGGCAGTATTGATATTTATTGGGAGGGTGGGTGTTGGGCTTGGGATGTGTGTGCGGGGTGGGTCGTATTGAAGGAGGCTGGGGGTGTTATTGTGGATGGGAATCCGCCGGCTGATGGAACGGAGGGATGGGATATTCCGATTACGCATAGGAAGTATCTTGCTGTTAGGGGGGTTGAGGAGGGTGAGGAGAAACAGAAGGAGATTGTGAGGGAGTTTTGGGGGATGATTGAGGGGAGGATGGAATATGAGCATTAGATGAGCATTGCATTTGTTGCACTATGACAACACAAAGAATCGATAGAGTTAGAATTGAAATTAGAGCATAGATAGCATCATCATACAACGTCTCCTACTAAGGAAGCTCGCTCGAGCTAGTACTTTAGGAGACGAAGACCAATTGGACAACCATACCTACCGACAATTTTGCTCCCAAGGTCTGGAGTACGTAGTCCAAGAGTGCCCAGCGTAACCGTTTGATGCCATCTAATGAACATAAAGAATGGAGCAACCATTTTGTCACACTTCGAAGCGGGGCATTTCGAAGATCAAGAATAATCTGAGAGATTTTTATCCAGTGTACATATTGCATCCGCGTCAACCGGTGGTCATAGCTATATACAAACTGCGAAATTAATCAAGCTGGGTATCCTTGCATTGTACTCCAAGCATTATGCCCGAGAGCCAAATGTATCGCCCCCTCGCTAGGTCAGGTATATACGTTTCATGTACTAATCAACAACACAAACCTCTCAACATATATGTCCTGTACCAGAAGTGGATAGCCAAAGTCCCAAATCTCAAGCACCGGTAGCTTTGACCATAGGACCCCAGTTCGCTCGAGGATTGATCTGATAACGAACAAGCTTACCGCCATCTTTCGACTCCTTGAAGGCTTTTCCTAGCTTGGCGTCAAACACGATCTCGAGCTCGGAAGGGTCGCCACCGCCGTCGATTAATGCTTTGCCTGTTATCTTAGGTGGTTGTGCTGCAGATATCGCGGGACTTGGTGCTTCGCTAGCAGCTGTATTGACTTGTGCGCGTTCGGCGTCGATATGCTGCTGGTCGTTCTCAGCTGTAATTACTGCTTGCGCTTCTTGAGGAGCAACGCTGTTTTCAGTAGGGACACTATTTGTGGCTTGGACGGTTGTACCATTCGTGGCCTGGACGACCGCACCATTCGGCTTGCTCAACGGGTGTTCGAGCTCATATAGCGCACTCTGTAACAAACTTCTCAAGTCCTCCTTAGTTTCGATGTTCGAGGAACCTGTACCATATCCCAGCCTTTGCCGCAATGTGTCTCTCAACCTGGTCAAAGTAACACTATCGCCTTGTCTGCCTCTTAGGCGTTTCAAGATATTCCATCCTGGACTTGATTTCTTGACACTTCCCTTCTCGACAAATTCGCCTTCACCTAGTAACCGTGGTATGCGAGATGGCTCTTGCTGCCTTGCCCATTCTCGCATTACTTCCCAGATCACGGACCATGGTGCGTTCGTCTTGAAACTTCCTGGCTTGCAATGTGAACGTGTGCAAGTATAGCCTAGGCCGAGAAATGCTCCTCGAAGTGGGTCTTCGGCTGGAGTGGGGAGGGATATGATCTTCGAAAGATAGGTTGGCAGGAAGAAGAATGGCGATGGAGACAGCATTTGGGGGGGCAATCGTGGTATGACGGCAGATCCTTCGCCAGATTTGGAAACACTTTGAGCAGCACTTTCATCTGAATGAACGACGGACACGTTCGGTGCATTCTCCCTTTGTGTTACCACAGGATTCCAAGCTAGGTCCTCTTCCTCTAGCGCTACTGTCAGCATGCCTCTGATTCTGTCTACTGTGCCGTACACCGACTTGTCCAGTGTAGGTAATCGATCGAGTATTTTCTGGACAAAGATCGGATTGTGCAAGGGTCCAGCCCACATGGGTCCTCCAAGATGCGATTTGGAACCACAATGCTCACAATGCTTGTCGGTGGTGGGTGCTTGGGCAAACCCATGTTTGAAATAGGGTTCGTTGTTTTTCGCTTTCCTTTCCTGGTTGCGAGCAACTAACTGCGTTTCCCATGCTCCACAACCCTGGTCACAGTTGTATACAAGCATTGTTGTTCCAGCCAGTAACTTGACATCCTGCTGTGACTTGTGGATACGAATGAATACCCGAGCGTAGAAATCAATCGAGAGTGATAGCAAAGGCTCGATTGCAATTCCATATTTAGCTGCTGATATAGATATTGCATGCAGGATCAACCGCAATCCTGCTTCGTGGGAATGAGCCCCTTTCACAGGCAAGCCGCTGTAGAGGGCGAATGCCTTTTCTGGATATCCATTCGATGCCCATACACCCGCATCGGTGCACGTCACGCAAAGAAGACCGCCATCAACGACAGACTGGAGAGCTGCGTCAAGAAATGGAGCGGCGGTACCATACGGATCCAAATCAACAACATCAAATTTGTGGATGTTACCTGGGACTTGACTCAGGTGCTCATTGCTTGTTGTGCTGTACATAAAATGACGAGCATCACCAACATGTGAGTAGACCTTCTCCTTCAGGTTGTTGTGCTCGATGTTGAGGTCAATAGCTTCGACTGCATCGGGAAGGAGGTCGTTCGCGACGATAGCACTAGCGAATGGAATTTCCTTCGCATATCGGATTGCTCTCAAACCACTTGCTGACAATGCATCGAGAATGGTGAAAGGTATCTGACGGGGAGCCCTTTCTTTAATTGGGTGGTTCGTGTTTTCTGTCGCTAAGGAGGAGTCGTTCCGTTGTTCCACTTCCGGTGGCTGTATGGGTTGCGGTTCAGCTGGACGAGATTTGAGCTCTTGCACCTCTATCTCCTCAATGTCGTTCACCTCTCTGGTGTCAGGACGAGGTCGCTTCGCATTATCATCGTCTTCAATAGCACCTTCGTCAAGATTAGCTTCGTCGACCCTCCGCTTCTTGATCCCATTGGCTTGCGCCGATATGGCTATTGAGGACTCCTCACGTGATGTAGGAATCTCTCGATCCTTCACTTTACCGGACTTCTTGTTCTTCCTTTGGCCTCGAGAAGCACTATCGTGTCTTGACTTTTTGATTTGCACAGCACTTTCACCATAAATTAAGATGGCTAGTACACTAAGATCTCGATTGTACTGTTGGATAGGATTGTAGAAAACAGCTTGATCACCCTCATCATTGTTCCTCGGGTTTCCAGACTGGGCAGAACCTTTCTTTGATTCCTTCGACTCTCGTTGATATGGCGCGAGAATGGACGCTTGACCTTCTTGGATGGAGCGATAATAACGTTCATTAATCTTGATCGGGACGACTTCGGGGGCCATTCTGATACCTCGAAAAAATTGTTTATACAATAAGTGTTGGCTTGCAATCACGCGATTACCGTGCAAGAATGGAACATAAAACTGACCGGCAGCTTTACATGGGTTTTGAGAGAAAGAGTGACGCGTCAAAACACCAAACATCACCTTGTATACCCAGGCAATCTGATGGACATGGAGGATAGGGAAAAGTGAGCATGGATGATTGATGGATCGTCCTCTACAGAAATATTGCCAAGACATTCGGGTTATTTATGCACCGATTCGAGCTCTGCTGATGCTGGCCTTACCATGCAACACTCAACACTGCACGTTCCACTGCCTCCAGATAGCGTTGAAAGACTTATGAAGCATGCTAGATTAGGACCTGCGTAATAGTAAGACAATGTATCATTTGAGAGGAGACTCGGTAATAAAGTATTTGTACATAATGATTCAACCAGAATAAAAGCACGGTAGAAAAACTGTCCGACAGCAATGATGTTGTCCAACTAAACCACATATCAACGAGCAAATCATAATAGCAAAAGCAGTAAGGCAGTTCATGTCGGTCAAAGAAATCCATCTTCTGCACCGCTTTCAGCAATTTCAACCTGCAAACGCTGGTTTCGTGCCTGCTTCAAGTTCTTGTCTTTCTTCTTCTTGGTCTTGATACTCTGTTTCCTGCCAATGATGGGCGAGGTAGGCTCGTCGCTATCAGAGCCATCCAAGCCACCGTCTGCATGACTTGTGCCTAGATCCCTGTGCTCAATGGTGATAGCCCAGTCTTTGCGCTGAGTGCCCTGGCCCAATTCCTCGGCGTAGCTCACTCCGCGATGTCTGCCTTCCTCACATTGTATGCTGATTATGAGAGTTGTCGGAGCAGGCTCATCCACTTCGTCCTTATGAGCCATGTCGTATGTCACAGCAGTCTCCATGGTCTGCATCATCCTCTCCATCTCCACAACAATAGTATCGTATTTGTTACGCGCAATCTTGTCGGAGAAGATCTCTTTACGTATACGTGGTGAAATGCCCGTATAGTTCTTCCTGAGCTTTGCAGATGGGGTCGGTACATCGCGGACCGAGAAGTTGAGCATTTCTTCATCCTCTTCCGGGTCCTTCAATGGGCCATTAACGCGTCCATGGGAGATGATACGGAGATGGAATTGTGCATTCTCCTTGTTGCTGTCGTCAACTGCCTGTTCCTTGGGACTGCCAGGACTGGCTCCGCCCTTTGGAGATGCCTCCTTGTTGCGCTTAGGGGGCTCCATATTGCCAGCAATATCGCTGCTTTTGGTCCTGACACGCTTCATTATGGCTGTGATTTATCTTGTAACAGTGAGGTATGTGTAAATATGATCAATAGAATGTTCAGTTGATTACCCGACACCAACGGCAACCAACTTCCTTACACCCTGAACTTGCTGATGGTCATGAAAACGGGATGCTGTGTTGCTATCATCTGTGCAACAATGCAACAGCACAACGACTCTTACTACCTCCACGATAACGTTCGTGAATGCAGCAATGAGGAATGTGGAGGTAGACAAGATGGGCACGTCAAGTACTAAGTAATGTGGCAGTTTGATGAGAAAGAGCGATGGAAATTGAGATGAAGAAGCGGAAGACGGTGGCTTAACTCTTTCGAGTCCTCGGCTCGCTTCGTCATCTCCCAAGTCCAAAGTCGGGAAAGTGCCCCAGTGACTGCTCATCTCCCCCAGATCAAGCCAACTTGCCGGTTCCACTCGGTTCCATTTCCCCATTTCCCCAGATGCAACCTGGAGGATCCTTGGATGGCACTCCTACAGCTCGCAGCCTGGTTTAGCCGAACTCTACCCGCTCAAGCTTTTGATCACTGCAGCAACAGTTCGCCCCTCGAACAAGTCGGTGCTCACCCCTCCTTTACAGCTACTTTATACACAGTGCTGCGAGGCTCAAGAGTTAATGGTCAAGATGACAATCAAAGTAAAGAAGTTTGGTCCAGAGTACGTGCATCAAACGCGCCCGAAAACGTATCTTCTAATCATACAAGGCAACTCGTCAGCGCTCCCAGACGCACGCCTGGCTTGCCAAGCCCGGATGGGAAGAAGTTTGTGTTTAGCCAATCCTCGTACTCTTTCGAGTCGCATAGTAAGACTTCGGAAGTGGTGTTGTTCGACCTTGCTTCTGGAGAGCAGACTGTGCTCAGCAAAGATGTACAAGTCAGCGAACCAAAATGGCTTGGTCATGGCAATCAGCTTGTATGGTTGAGAGGTGGTGAGAACAGCAACACAAGTCTCGTCATTGCTGATGCCGATGCACCTGGCAAGACTTATACAGCTGGCAATATCGCTGGTCCAGTATCGGATCTCAAGGTCTGCACTTTAGTACCTGGACTGGTTGCCATTGCTGTCGCTGGCAAAGCAAATCCTGATGGCAGCCTATTCAATCCCAAGGATGTTCCAAAATCCTTAACCACGGCCAAGGTATATGACGCAACCTTTGTCCGTCACTGGGATAGCTGGGTTAGCAAGGAACGAAACACAATCTTTACAGCGGTTCTAAAGAAAGCTCCAGCACGAGTTCAGGGTAGGGAAGGACGCTACAACCTCATAGCATTCACCAATGCCTTGAGGGGCACCGGCCTCGAGTGTCCAATTCCACCTTTCGGTGGATCCGACCACTTTGATATCGGACGGGACGGTTTGGCCTTCGTGGCAAAGGATCCAGATCTTAATCCATCAACTCACACCAAGGGTAACGTTTACTTTCTACGGAATGAAGGGCTTATGGAGATGAGTGATCCAAAGCCTCGCAAAATTAACCTACGTGATTTCGATGGCGCCGCAACGTCCCCAGTCTGGGCTCCCGATGGATCGCTCGCATTTCTCCAGATGCGTACCGATGGCTACGAAAGTGATAAGAACACAATCTTCAGTGTCTTCTTCGGACATGGCTCAGCATCGTCCGATACGACACAGGATTTCATCTACTCCGCTACAGCACTTGCACCGCCCGTTGGGTCACAGGACGAAAGTAAACTCTGGTCGCTCTCCACGAGCAGCATCGTCTGGTCCCTGGATTCAAAGTACATATACGCTCAAGCAGAGGACGCTGGTGCTGGCACTCTTTGGGTGATTCCGGCCCTCCCAGATAAAGAGGTTCCACCCCGCCAACTCACCCATAAGAACTACATTACTGAAGTAGTACCAATCCCAACCACCTCCAAACTCTTGGTATCTAGCACCAGTCTCGTCGACAACAGCATTTTCTATGTTCTCGACCCCAGAAATGCAGAAACAACATCCGTCGTTCCTTCACCTGCGCCCCAAATCGACATCAACGTCCTACAACAACCCTCCATAATGCACAACCATTTCGGCCTCTCCCCATCCCAAGTCTCATCCCTATGGTGGCGAGGAGACAACGACTACCCGATCCACGCTTTAATGACCGTCCCCTCCAATTTCGACTCCAAAAAGTCCTATCCGCTCGCCTACCTCATCCACGGCGGCCCCCAAGGCGCCTGGAATGACCAATGGTCCACGCGCTGGAACCCAGCCCTCTTCGCCGAACAAGGCTACGTCGTCATCTGTCCCAACCCAACCGGCTCCACAGGCTACGGCCAATCCTTCACAGACGCAATCAAAAACAACTGGGGCGGCTCCCCTTACATCGACCTAGAAAAGGGCTTCGAACACATCGAATCGACCCTGTCATTCGTCGACACAGATCGTGCCGTCGCCCTCGGCGCCTCCTACGGCGGCTACATGATGAACTGGATCCAGGGCCAACCCCTAGGCCGCAAATTCAAAGCCCTGGTCTGCCACGACGGCGTGCTAAGCATGACGAGCGGCCAGCTCGCGTCGGAAGAGGTCTATTTCCCTAACCACGACCTCGGTGGCCCGCAGTGGGAACGACACGAAGAATATGATAAGTGGGACCCAGCCCGTTTCACGGATAAATGGGCTACGCCGATGCTGGTCATCCATAATGAACTTGATTTTCGCCTGACGATTGCAGAGGGATTGATGGCGTTTAATGTGCTACAGGGACGAGGGATAGAGAGTCGGTTTTTGACATTCAGTGATGAGGGGCATTGGGTGCTGAAGGAGGAGAATGCGCTGGTTTGGTGGCTTGTGGTGTTGAATTGGTGTAATCGGTTTGTGGGGCTGCCGGAGGTCAGGGACCGGGTGGGGAGGAATGGGGATGAGTTTTGTAGGCAGGGGAGACGGGGGGTGCCGAGTGATAAGTAGGTAGGTTAGTGTTTTGATAAGATTGAGTGTCTGGACATCTAGTAAGATATTTTCACAGGAAAAAATGAGATGTCTGTGCCGGGCTAGCCATGCACTCTGCCAGTCGAATAGGAGGAGATGAGACGTTTCTATGCCCGACTTGATGATGTGTACTGTTTAGGTTCGGAGACTACATACAAAGATGGTCGTGAACGACTGGTAGCCGTTCCTGGTTCATGGGATGGGCCACAGACTTCTCCGTGGGCTATTGCAGCTTGAAGCTCGTGGTACTATCTCTAGGAACCCAGGAGACCGTCCACGACGCAAGACAAATCGATGTGTTATGGTGCAGGTTATAACGGAAGACGCCAGACTATTGAGAAGAGATTCAAAGTGGTATTTGCTAGATATACACAGCCCTGTGCAATATTAACTATAGTACAAGAGTAAAATGCAGAAGAATTTTGGTTTACCGCCGAACGCCTCCTTCAAAGTATTGAAGTTTTGAATATCACCCATACCAGTGGTCATAAATAAATTAGTTCCGTCAAAATCCTGCTAACATGCAATTGTGATGCTCCCAACCCACGGCCAGCAATGCATCATCTGAAAACCTTATTAAAATCCGCGGCCAAGCTTCGAAAACGATCAAAGACCTCCATATAATTGCAACGGCAGAAAGTTCGAAAAGCAATCTACTTTGCGCCGAGTAAGCTGTTCACAATCTTGGCAACCTGGGACTTATCGACTGGTTTTCCGTCTAACAGCCCTCCCGATTTAAAAGCATCCTTCAACACCTGACCAGCTTTTAGCTCAGCCCCAGATGCAGCAGCTTTCAAGTTGTCCACAACAGAAGACACTAAGCCCCGTAGCTCATCCTCGGACATCAACTTGACCTCGCCAGCATATTCGTCGATCACCTTGATCTCCTGTGTTTGTTTGTCTGCCAGATCACTGCGACTAGCAGCACTCGCTTCTGCAGCTGCAGCTTCACTGGCAGCCTTTTTCTTTTTCAGTAATGCTAGTAGTTGTAAATCTGTTTTGATTGGAGTCGATGTCTTGGAGGCGTTGTTGTATTCCGTAATCATAGCTCGAAGTACGTTAAGTCTAGGAGTATCTTTCGCCTTCATAGCCGTCTTAAGATCGCCTTTGATCTTGGCTAATAGAGGTGGTGCCGGGACATCTGTGGAGGAATGGCGGACTATTCGTCTTGGAAACATAATAGGGGACAACCGAAGCTGTTTCAGCTCACATGATGGACAGATGTAAGGTTGCTTCCGTAACAAAGACCTTGCTGGCCGTAACGAGGATGCCATTGTGAGAATGTAAAGACGTGAGACCGCGCTGGAAATAGGTTCGCGGCTCAATTAAAGCGAGCAAGAACACAAAGTCTCAGAGACAAATTGCTTGTGGGAGTTTGAGGTTATCAGAATAGCAACTGGAAAAGTAATCAAAGGAGGAAAGCAAAGTGTAAACGATAGTCCTGATTCGTGATGAAAGAGATACTACCTAGGTAGGTAGTAGTGATCGCAAAGTGCAACTGCAGCTCAAGCTCATGCGTTTGCGATTGGAAAAAGTTCAGGCGAAGTTCAGCCGGACGCGTCAAGCGCGTTCACTACCAAAATACATTCTTGCACTTTGCGATCAGCTTCTATACCAACAACGAGCAACGACTTGCCGGCATTTGACACGTCCCACGGCTTTCACATCCTTGCACGAGTCGTTGTTGGAAGGGCAGGCACCCATCAGACTGTCGTAAATTTCTCTTGATATCTTGTCGCTCTAGCCTCTCATGCGCAGATAATTTATTGTTGATACCGAGCATTGCCTGGCTCTCAACATGGCCTCGATCTTCCAACCCAATACACCTACTCGCTCTGGGCCAGGAGCTTATATGCAAACACCAGCTCCAGCTCGGGTCAATCAACAGCTCGCACCGTCCTTCAATTCGTCTGTCTACCCACAAAATGCCCAGCCGCAAGCACAGCAGGGTGTTGTGCCTGTCGGCCAAGCGCAAGCACAAGTGCTCGGACAGCCTGCTCGACCGATCGAAAACCTCACGTCTGCCGAAAGAGCTGCCAAAGCTATCAACCTCGCACTGGATCAAGTGAGAAGTACGACTTCCATGGAACAAGAATATGCTGGTGGCATCTCTTACAACTACGACTTGAACAGCACTGATGTTTGGGCGCCTTTCCAAAGAGTGAAAACATATAACATTCCAGATCAGATTTTTGAGCAGGCCAATCAAGGTCAGATGGGATTGGGCATGGGGCTCTTTGCTGAGTTACACTACGCGTATTGTCATATCGACAATGCTTTGTACATTTGGGATTATACATTGGCCAACCCTGAGCTCCTAGGCTATGAGGAGCAGCCCTATATCATACAGAAAGTCAAGCTTGCGAAGCCAAGAGCGGGCGTCTTCCTGGAATCGATCACGCATATGATTGTCGTGGCAACGACCGATTCAATAATACTGTTCGGACTAGGCAGAGATCCGGCTAATCCCAATGCCGGCCTATCTCTCTTTCAGACCGGTATGTCTGCATCAATCAAAGGTGTCAAGGTCACAGATATCGCTTGCTCAGAAAAGACAGGCCGTGTGTTCTTCGTCAGCGATTTGGACAACGATATACGTGAGCTAAAATACCAGGCCCAAGACTCGTGGTTTGCAAGTAAATGTACTGTTGTAAACCATACCCACTCTGCATATAATGCGTTCACTGGCGCATTCAACGCGTTCTCCGCCACTCCAAAGGAATTTGGCAGAGGCCTGGCAATTGATGACTCGAGAAATACACTATACGCTTTATCCAGCCTGTCGACCATTCGCGGGTTCTCCCTGCATCACGATGGCTCTTCCCTCGAGCTTAGACATACTCTGACCATGGAAAAGCTTCACAATACACTAGCCTACGAGCTGCAACCACGCATTACGCCAACAACGGCGATTGTGAGCATCAGTCCACTCACTGCGCAAGAAACCGTGGCTTGGGCGCTCATGGCGACTACCATCAACGGCTATCGCATCTATCTGAAAGGCACATTCACATACTATGAACCTAGAACCCTCATGTCACTTGACCATGCTCACACTCGAACACCACCAGTGCTAGGCTGGGAGCCAGGCGAGCCAGCTCCTCCCGGTTTCAACCAGCCGAATTCATATTTGACAAGAGTCGACATTGCCACACGCTTTGCCCCTGGCTATTTCTTCTGCGCTTTGTCCAAGCATGACCAGGATAAGGATGGTCATCTCTTCATATCCGTTCCAGGCTCTCAAGCTGACCCGCTCTACGTTCGACCACAGGGCGGTGTACCTGAAAGCGCTGGTAGAATGAGTCTCAAATCGACCATATATGACTTCAGTGCGCAAGTGCCCTACAAAGGCGCTTCTGTAGAACCCCAAGGCTATAGCAACGAGCTAGCAGTGCAGTTTGACGAAGCAGTTCCTGAGATTGCTGTCCTGACGAACACCGGCGTTCACGTGTTGCGGAGAAAAAGGTTTGTCGACGGTTTGTCAGGTATGATCAGAAATGGTAGATCTCTGGACGGCTTCGAGACTGAAGTACAAAATTTGATCAGAAAGTATGGTCGCAACGAAATCCTTGCCGATGCTCTGGCTGTTGCTTGTGGCCAGAGTGTGGAGACAACATCAGAACATGCATTCCGAATCAACGATCCAGAAGTACTGGAAGTTGCCCGCAAAATCTTCATTGAACATGGTGGGAAGCCAAGCATAGACCAGAACGCGAACTTCACAGCACCAATAGATGCTGTTCGACCTTCGCCGCGCTTCGAAGCAGCAGCACGATATCTATCACGACTGATTCGGTCAACATGGAGGGAGAAAATCGCCAAAGAGGTGAGATCAGAGAAAGGCTATGACATCGTGTGCACGGTCACTGTAGAAAAGTTGCGAGCCGTGCAAGAGAACCTGGTGTCGTTGCAAAAGTTCTTCAATGTCAACAAGAGCTTTATCCGAGGTCTTAGCGGGCCAGATGATCTCAACAGACAGGCTAGCAAAGATGATGAGATTGCGTTACAAGGAGAGCACCGAGCTTTGCACTCTCTTGTCAAATTTGTAACGGACATGATCGAGTCGCTGTCCTTTGTGATGGTACTCTTCGAGGAAAGAGTCGCAGAGATAGTGCCTCTGTTACCAGACCAATCGCGATCAACGTTCATGAACCTCACCTTCGAACAATTAGTCAGTGCACGAGCTGGATACGAAGTGGCCAAAGACCTCGTCAAAGCAATTGTCAACAGAAACATTGCAAAGGGCTCGAATGTGGAAACCATAGCGGAAGCACTGCGAAGGAAGTGCGGCACCTTCTGTAGCTCAGACGATGTCATTATTTTCAAAGCCCAAGAACAACTCAAACGCGCTGCAGAAGCGAAAGCAAATGCGGAGTATTCGAGAAATCTACTGAACGAAAGCTTGAAACTATTCGAGCAAGTTGCGCATAGTCTACCCCCAGAATACTTGCAGTCGGCAGTCAGGGACTACGTCGAGCTTCAATTCTTTGCTGGGGCAATCCAACTTGCGCTGAAAGTTGCCCATGAGCACGACAAAACAAACGATGCTCTGGCCTGGATGAATGATGGCAGGCCAGACGCAGACCTTCGAAAAGCTAAGTTCGAAGAACGTGATCGATCGTATGACTTGGTACATGGCGTTCTCGAAGCTATAGATCAAACAATAGCAACAAATCCACCTTTCGTCGATGGACGACCATCATTGTCAGTGATACGGCGAGATGAAGCTTATGATGTTATCGCCCGTTCCAAGGACGAAGTATTCTTGACCAACCTATACAGCTGGTATCTTGCCCAAGGTTGGTACGATCGCCTGCTCGAAACTCAATCACCATTTATAGTTACGTTCCTGCAACGTAAGTCAGCTGAAGATTTGACACACGCCGATCTTCTCTGGAAGTACTATGGTGGTTCCTTACAATTTCACGAGGCTGCAAAAGTCCAGCTGAGACTAGCACAGTCATCCTTTCCCCTCACACTTGATAGACGCATAGAGTATCTCTCGCGTGCACGTGCGAATGCGTCTGCTTTCACCACTGCAAACAGCACACTCAATCGCAAGACCAAACAGAAACTGCTGGCAGAGATCAACAATCTCATTGAACTGGCAAACATACAAGATGAGATTTTGGCGCGCCTTCGCGACGACAATCGTGTGGCTCAGGACAAGCGCACGGATATTCTCGCTGAACTTGATGGTCCGGTTCTGCCCGTCTCAGAGCTATACAACAAATTCACGGATCCCGCTGGATATTACGATATCTGCCTGTACATTTACGCTGTCGCAGACTTCCGTGATACGACACAGGTAAAAGCAACATGGCAGCAGTTTCTGGAGGCTGTTCATACTTCTTCAATTGAAGACTCAGAGGCACGAACAACAGACTCTTCCCTTCCGGATGCAACGCCTTATGAGATAGTTGCTGAGCGTTTCCGCGAAGTTGGCGCACGATTGAAGAATTCTGAAGCAGTATTTCCAGTGCCAACTTTGATAGAAATGCTCGAGATGTACAACGTTACTTTGGGGCGAGACATTGGTGTCATTACGGAAGAGGTGACACCTGGTGCAGGCATTCCACATTGGATTCCGGATATTTTCTTCGAACTCGAAATACCTTGCGGACTCATCTATGATACCCTAGAGACGGCTTTCTTCACTTCGAATGCGCAGGGACAAGCTAATCCGCTGCAGCGACAATTGATCTTGTCAGATCTTCTGTACACCGTGGAGAAATGGTTGCATGTGAGCTACGCACGCGCTAGTGGTACGCTATTCGGTGGGGAAAGTGGCCAGCAGCGCATCGGAGAACTGCTCGTGTACCTTACCAGTCAGGAGAACGAGAGGTCGTTAGGTAAGGAAAACTGGCGATGGGCACGGAGTTTGCGAGGACAAGTGGAGGACTTAGTGGCTTAGGAGGCTGCTGTCAGGGCTGTCGAGGGTACAAGCAAAGAGAACAAGGAGAACCAAAAACGGAGAAACCAAGGTCTTGTGAACAAGGCAACCAGCAAAATGCGGCTGAAATTGATGCCAGAGACCACATCAAGTGGCCGTGCTCACCAAGTGCCCACCAGTGCGATTGCTACTACAGGAAAGGTATATGTACAAAACATTTCCGAGGAAGAGTTATTGATTAGTCTAGCGAAATAAACCGAGGTCTAGTTGTGTCAAAATTATAGGATACAGACGCATGTGGCCATTGAAGCGGTACAATTACCATGTGAAACAGCAGGCAGTGTTATGTTGGATATTCTGAGACAGGAGAGACATGCAATGTTTATGTTGTGGTCCGACCTTTCTCGAACACGAAACCTTTTTTCTGACAGCCGTCATGTCATGTTTTCAATCCAAGCAGTTCCAAGCGGTCAGTGAGTAGCATGAAATCATTGTCAACACATAAATTCATCTGGGTGAAAGACCAGTCGCTGCCTACCGACTTTAGGACTGACGAAGACAGTGGTAATGGTGCTTCCAAAACGATCTTCTGTCGATGAATTCAATGGCTCGCGATTGCCATTCTTATTGAACGAGTTGGAGCCATATCTAGTCACGGATCCATTGCCTGCTGAATCACAGGATGTCGTCTGTTTGCATTGTTTCTTCTTTATTCACCGGGTGTTTTTGTTGGCTGACTGGATCCTGCCGACGTCCCCTATTCATTCTGTGTGCTCCTAAGTATTGAGGGTAACATTGTGGGTGGGTTTGCATTGTGGTGATCTTGTTTGGCAATGAGTGACGAATGCATGTCTTCTTTGCAAATCATCAGGGCGGCAGTGACTGCTGATACCAGGATGGGAAGATATATCTGGAAACCTGGCCCTGCGTATCTAGAGTCCGACCTACAGACTATTGCAGCAGGACTTTGAAAGTTGCATTCCAGATACCATACTTGGAAGCCCTCCACACATTGTACCTCTACTAACGTAGCCCTGGTATATAATCAATTATCTGACGTCCCAAGCGATTTCTAATAGTTCCAGCTCGGTGAGATGTGCTGGGTTGCGACAAGGTATGAATGCTCTGTATGTGGTGCCATACGGTATGGGCCAGATGTATATTGGTCAAAACAGGAACATTATTGCGATTACCTATGGGCTAAATGGCATACGTCCCCCCGAACACCGCGAGGCGCAACACTCAAGCAGGGTTTGGAGACGAAAACAATGGCGTGTTCAGCCCACTGTAAATCGCGGAGAGGTGTTGAGAGCAGCGCACGTGACGCTGAACGGGAGGCTGCAAACGAACGCCTTGCCGTCAGAATACCAGATATTGTGTGGGCAAACCGGCTTCGTGGCCGTAGTATCAGCAAGGGGGGCTCTGAAGATGCTGAGTATTGGGAAGGTGTGATATCCGCTCTCGCAGCTGCTACTCGAGCTGATCTACCTTATGACATGGATGCAGCATGCCTGGCGGCGCCGTCTAAGCTAAGAGAGACACAACAGGCTGAGGCTGCACTGCAGGCAGAGCGGGAGACTCGAATGTGGCGCGAGGCGCTTGCTGGAAATGCTTCATACCGTTTAATAGCACCCGCGCCCGTGCCCGCGCCCGCGCCTACACACGCAACCAGACCTCCCTCTTCTCCCCCGAACGTCGCTGAAGGTCGGCACTATTTTCATCACGAGGGTTATCCGAACGTCTTATTTCCTCGGCGTGATCAAGGCACCACACAGCACCAAGAGGAACAGGAGCAGCAGGATGCTTGGCCTGGAGATCAAGCGCGAGAGTACGGTGCTCGTTCTCGACGAGAATACGATGAGGCTCCAGTGTATCATACAGCAACTCCAGCTGCAACTATGGAGACAGGAACTGGTCGTACTGGACGTATCTCAATCGCCGATCTTCTACTAGACACCGATGAAGAACCCTCAACAGCATCAGGAACGAGGCGGCAGAGAGAGTTCACCAGTGGGTCTCCAGACAGCGATCCTTCTAGACGACATACAGCAGGCGAAAGTAACTCTAAATGGCATCGGGCGAAGAAACCAAGGGGAGAATGACAGAAAACGTTGATCGTGCCTGGAGTGGCTTCTTGTTGTCCGGATAAATGGTCCTACTTTGCGGCCATTGCTATGGTAGGTGGAATCTTGGATAGCTGTGTGCACAAAGTGATCTTGGAACTCAGCCCATGGTCACTACCTAGGCATATCGTACACGGATGATGCAGCTCTTAAGCTTGGACAGCATTATAGTGATCTGCAACAGCAAACATACCTAGGTAGCATCAATGAACATCAAAAACTAAGGACAATATCGAACAAGATAACTGGCAGTCTAGCAGACCAGCTTTTGCCCGTACCTCCCTGGGGTTAGTTGTATCTTATGATCCTGGTGAATGTGTGTTCAACGTTCAATACTCCGCAAACTGATTCGACCAGTGTATCCAAGTAGAAAGGTATTTACTCCAGCTTAGATAATGAATACCTACGCAGCACTGCATGCCCGTCGTCAACGCCAAGCACTGTCCCGTCCTGATTAAGCATAGTGCCACAATTAACAAGGGGTTGGAAAGACTACACCTCCAGCACTGCTTTTGACTTCTAAGATTATACAACTCGAAACAAATGGTCTATCTAGTACATGCTCTCTTCATAGTGGTATGTATCAGCTGTCAGCTAGTACGTGAACCAACTATATACAACGATCATGTGACTCATGGCAGTACTTCTTTCCCTCTCACATCGTGAGCATGCCCAGTAAGTGCGACGAGAAACCACAAAACCAGCAGTTGCATCGTTCACCGAATACTTTTCCTACACCAACCCAGCAAATACCTGTCTAGTCACTGGTCACGTGAATCATCACCTTTGCGCGAGGCACTTTGTTTCCAAGGTCTCGAGAGCTCGTTAAACTTCGATCGTTGGCCCTGCTACAATACTGCTTGAGTCAAGCAGTCATGGCTGTTCATGGTGATTTGTAGGGACTCGTTCTGTCTTGATTGAGACAATGCTGACCTTGAGGCAGGGCTTCGTTCGCTTGCAAAAACTACTTGCTACCTCAGTATTCGATGACTTGCCAATATCGTATAGATTTGATTGTTGTTTAATCCTTCATAACCAAAGGGTTGTCTCAGAACGTCTGACTCTGAGAGAGAGTGACTTTTGCCATGGCACTATGTCTGTATGGGACCATTGTCCAGTTTCGAGTCATGGATTTTATGCTGTCACAGAATGTGATTGACTTGAATCTATAACAGTGCTACTAACTCCTCAGGTCCAGATACTGACTCGCTCAGGAGTTTGCCTCTGCGAAACAGAAGATGATGTCTAGGTTGCACGTTCTGACTCATCCAAGTTCTCTGCTCTGTATATATAATTACCACATCGAACCTTCTGAAGATGTGTAAGTGGTGTCTCTATTGAACTCGATCTCAAGCACAATTCTATCAGTTTGTGGAACCTAGAAACACTATGTGTTGGATGGGAGAGCCTCGTCGGTGCCCCAATAATCCCTCTCACTTTTGGTATGTTCAGGTTCAGTTTAGGGGCTATATTTGTGGTTGGATAAACTGTACACAAGCCGATGCGGCTAACCGGTTGGGTCCTGGTTCGACCAGGGACAACCCGAGAAGCAGAGGAGAACCAGCATTCGTTAATCGCTGTCCGTTCTGTCAGTCATTTAGACTAGGAAATAACACGGTCATGATGCCACCAGCAACGATTCTTCGAAACATACCAACACCCCAGACTGCTTTACACAGTCAAGCTACTACCAGGGCACCTCTTAGCCTTGCAGACATGTTAAATCCTGAGCCTCTTGACCATATGGCGCCCTCGAGACAGCAAGAAAGCAGCTCTTTTGCACAAACCCAAGGCGTCACAACACAACAAAATGCTGCACAAGAAGCAGATGACGAGATCGAGCAAGAAGAAGACGATGAATCGGATGTTGAAGACGATGAATCGAATAGTGAATACGATTCAATACAGCAAAGTGTTGAGCAAGACAGAGGCTACAGAACGCGCTCTGAAGACGATGATGTTGAGCATACCATCGAGACAGAAGAATACGGCGACGAAGAAGAGCAACATCAAGAATTGCATGATCGTCGATCCAACGAACGTCTTAATTCATCATCTACACCAATCAATCCAATACGTCGTTGGAGAAGAGCTCGATCCCAAAGCTTGAGCGACTCCTCTGACGACACAGACGTCACAGACGTGTGAATGCCTTCCTCAATAATGACGAGAAGCGAAAAGTGTTTGTTTTTGCATTCAAAAAGAGGGAAGACTTTTCCGAACGGAGCTTATTACTTTCAGCATGGAAATTTGTATAGGCATTGGAGACACCAAATATAGGACTACATCATGTACGTACTGAATCAACACGATTAGTTTTGCTTAAAATAGTAAATCTCCACGTGTTTCACGTGTACAGGGTGCGCTTTTTCATTCGCATTAACATACACGAGTAGATGTCGGGCCAGACTGCTTAGCATCTATGAAGTCCACCGATGGATGGATCATAGACTATGCGTACATGTATGAGCAGCTCACCAATTGTGCACTTGGCATCTGACAACTGCAGTCGACCTCGTTCTCGTGATGGTATACACAATAGACATCTGATAGCATGCTAATACTGAAGATTCCTTGTTTGTTGTGGCAGATTGCAACGTTATACTTGCGTGTACCAGGCTATGATGATGTCAAGGCGGCGGTAGGCATCTAGACGACGACGGTACACAGAGTGTTGCACAGTCACTACCTCAAGTGGTAAGAAAGTATATGTCCACTAAGTTGATAACTCCCAAGCTGATAAAGGGGTTGCCGTATATGGCAGGTTAACCGAACACTTAATCAGCAAGCTCGAGGACCCCACCACCGCTCTCTACGCTACTGCGGGCATGCCAAGACTGGCAAATAATTTGATGGGTAGTACAGAGTAGAAGTGCAGGTTGAAGTAGAAAAGAAACAGCATCCCGCTACTCTTGTCATCGGCGCAGTTGACATTTGCCTGTGTCGCTGGACTAATCCTTGGTGATCCACCACTACCGATTGACACTCAACGTCGACAGATTATTGTTCACGACCACGCACAATGTCATATCAAAATGGCAGCCGGCCGCCCATCGATGATGAAGACGTAGAGGAGGAGGCCCTTGTCGCAGACTACCAAGAGCAAGTCAACTACGAAGAAGAGGACGAAAGCTACGAAGCAAGAGACCCAACAAGTGGTCCTGCTGATATCAAGGCGCAATTGGAAGCCGCAGCTGCTCCTCTGGAATATGCTGCCAGCCTCGAAGTCAAATTCCAGTCCTACGACAACTACTGCAGTCTCTTCCATTACATCCTCAACTCCGACGGTCCTGTCGACATCGAACAACCCTCATATTACTGGGCGTGGGATGTGATCGATGAGTTCATCTACCAATTCGAATCATTCTGCCGCTATCGAAATCGAGTTGCACGAACTGCTCCAAGTGAAGAGGACGCTCAAGTTCTGCGCGAGAACCCACAAACATGGGGTTGCTACAGTGTGCTCAACGTCCTATACTCCCTCATTCAGCGCTCTCAAATCAACGAACAGTTGGCTGCGCAAAAGCGAGGTGACGATCCAATGACAGTAGCAGGCGACTATGGTTCCAGGCCACTATATAAGATGCTAGGATACTTCAGTATCATCGGCCTTCTGAGAGTGCACTGTCTCCTCGGTGACTTCAGCCTGGCTCTCAAGACCTTGGACGATATTGAGATGAACAAGAAGGCCATGTTCGCCCGTGTTATGGCTGCTCACTTGAACACATACTACTATGTCGGCTTCAGCTACATGATGCTTCGCCGCTATGCCGACGCAGTCCGCATGTTCAGCCACATCTTGGTGTATGTCTCACGAACCAAGAACTTCCAAAAAGGCAACAACCAATTCGATGCCATCGCCAAGAAGACAGAACAGATGTACGCCTTGGTTGCCATCTGCGTCTCGTTCGCCCCAACTCGACTCGACGACACCATCCACACCGCTCTAAGAGAGAAATACGGCGACAAGTTCTTGAAACTGCAGCGCGGCGGTCCCGAATCCCTCCCAATCTACAAGGAACTCTTCCAATCAGCATGCCCAAAATTCATCAGTCCCAACCCACCTGACTTCGACAACCCAGCCACAAACATCGACCCCGTAGACCACCACACAGATATATTCATGGACGAAGTCAAGACCACCATCTTCAACCCAACCGTGAAATCATATCTCAAGCTCTACTCAACCATGGACCTCAAGAAACTCGCCGGCTTCCTCGAAGTCGAGCCCGAAAAACTCCGATCCTGGCTCCTAGTCAGCAAGCAGAGATCTCGACAGATGCGATGGAGTGACGGTGGCCTGTTGGAAGGTGAAATGGTCAACGGAAGTGATCTTGACTACGCCATTGAAGGTGATCTGATTCATATCAG
>Ga0068631_100157_pt1 | contig 25083 bp, 16 predicted proteins | sample InSIn5gowninarea_2_FD_77434 | JGI IMG/M metagenome (GOLD analysis project Ga0068631, IMG submission 77434) | Clean room microbial communities from NASA Spacecraft Assembly Facility at Jet Propulsion Laboratory, Pasadena, California, USA -... ...
CCGTACGCCAGAGAACGTAGATCTATTCCTGGGACTCGAGGGAGAGAGGCGTAATATCTGGTTAATGGATGAGATCGACAAGTTTCAAGAACGTCCTCAGCGTCGTCCGAGAAGCAGTCATTACGCGGTCTCGACCTTAGCGATACTAATTCAGCTGATGTATTTATAGCCGAAGGCCAAATGCTACTGTAGCATTTCGACGCTGTGGCGCAGTCTCAGTACATATCTTTGGCGCGGAGAAAAGCGAGGTGAAAACATCTACGTTTTTGCGTCGACGATAACATAACAACCACGCATGGTAAAAATACATACTATAGCGCAAAATGTAGCCCTATTACTGCTCTACACACCATTTCTTATAATCAAATAAAATATATTGAGAAATGAACAAGTTATCACTTTCACCGCACGTGATGTATTTTCTCTCTGCCGGAGTAGGCGCGGACAAGCATCCGACAACTTCTTACTCAACTTTGTCGATCTCATCCATTAACCAGATATTACGCCTCTCTCCCTCGAGTCCCAGGAATAGATCTACGTTCTCTGGCGTACGGAACAGCCTCAGGGCCTTGTTGAAGGCCTGAGTTGAGAGATCAGGGTAGTACTTCTGGAGTCGTGAAGCGGCTATGGTGCGAGTACTAGAAACAGGGGTATCGCTTGACTGCTCTGCAGTGGTCAATTTGGCAACGGCGTCCTTAAACCTGGCCTGTCCCTCCGCCAATCCACCGACAGAAGAAAGTATCGCAGATGTTTGCATATTCAGCGAAGAAGTGCTAGCAAGGCTGCCAGTGATAGTAACAGATACAGACTCCTCGCGTAGGTACCAATTGTTATTGGCAGGGTCCTGCTTGGAATTGTTCACTGGGACGTCGTACCACCGCTTTGCCGTTGTTGTGTACACTGTTGGCGGAATGTTACCCATGGTGACCACCAAAGTCGCCGTGTACTTAGTCATGGGAGGTGCGTTCATCGTTTGAGAAATTTCCAGGGCTACCGTCTCGGTGATGCTCTTGGTGATTTTGGTGGTGTGCTCGTAGCTCAAGCTTACAGTCACTGACCAGGACTCTGTTGCTTTTACACCCTCCGCACCGACTTCGGTTCCAACCGAAAATGTTGAGGAGATACCCGTGGCATATTTATCAGAGGTCTCGGTAGTCAAAGTTTGTGCGGTGGCTCTGCTCAGAGTGACTGTTACTGGCTGCGGGACAGAGCTGTTATTGATTCCATTGGACTCCGCCACGAGACCGGGCGATGATTTGCTTCCAGCATTTGCGATAATCTTGAAGGGTTCGATGATCTCCTGTTGGGGGAGTATCCCGTTCCACTGGAACGAACTCGCCGCATCATTGAATCTTACGGTCCTCAAGTCGTCGATTTGACTGACAGAACCCCATCCCTTGATATTATTGTATTGATCTCCGCTGCCGTCAATATTAGAAAACAAAGACACCTTCTGGCGATCATTGATTGTTTTCCAGCTTATGGAGGAAAGTCGATCATTCATGTACCAGTCACCAATGGAGTTGATCTGGCCCGAATTCCATTCAGCTAGGAAGATGGTCTGACGCGCACCGGAATAGTTAATTCCGTCAAACATTTCGATGGCTCCATACGTGAGGTCGACCGATCGGTAGAAGAAGGAGGAGACAACGTCATTGAAACCAACTTGTCCGAGATCAACTGCCACCGTGGCACCGGAACCCACAAGGTCGAGAGTAGAGCCGCAATTGCTGAGGTCGGCGACTGTGCTTCCCTGAGGGACAGCAGTCATATTGTCCATCAAGGTCATCACAGTGCCAACCGGAAGGTTGAATGCAACCCATGTGGCTTGATCAAATAGGGCAGATGGCACTATTTGTCGCGCACCGGCGACGTATTCGTTGAGCTCAATATCGAGCCTGGTACTTGACCAGCTGGCATCTGCAAACAGGGATACAGTGCCGGTGGCGAGTTGAGGAGGGCTGGAAGAAGTAGAAGGCAATGGAACCAGTTTAGTGACCTGGCTTTGATTGGTGATAATGGGAGCAGACATCTTGAAGACGTAGTGTAATGAGATGTGGTGTGTTTCAAGGAGAAACGGTTTGAGTAAGATGGGGATTGACCAAACTCTTGAACTATGGAAACAGGCGAATATATAGAAAGGATAGCCCCTAAAGTTATCAGACTAGTCCTAGTTCCACATTCGAAGAAGGACGCCGCTGAAGGGCTATGACCAAGCCCACGTTGCAGCGCTTGTGATTATATCCATGGATGACTGTACGCTTTCTGGATTCGGATCGCGCACGCTTTATCGGTGAGTCGACAAAAAAAGGAGCATGGACTAGGCCTCAACGCCCTCAAATACTTTCCCGTCATGATTTCGAACCGAGCGACGGCCACCCGGAGCCCGGGTTGGATGTTGATAAACTTACATCGACACTCGGAACTGAGCGGTCCAACACATGCGAAATAGTGTATTCTTTCAAAGTCTGGAAGTGCACTTACTTGTCTTAAAAGGAGTGGATGTCGAATTCCTGTGGTATCGTGGCTTGACTACCTAGGTAGTCTATCGAATTGCAACGTTACATGGTACCCCCGAAAATAGGTCTCGACTCTTACAAATGGTGAAATCAACAGCGATGCGGTGATCGCTTCTGAACGCTGGTCCTGAGCAGACACTGTGGACAATAGAATGGCTGCGTCACGAGGATCGAGCAGGTACAGTACCTCAGCCGCCCGTAGGATGCCAGAGATTTCAGCAATACTGTGTTGTACTTGCTCATCAGCGCCACGATGCTGACAATTGTGTCAGACCATCTGCACTAAGCTTTAGCGCTACGACGTTAACAAAAATCTCCTATCATCCCCTCGCCAAGCACCTACGAGCCTTGTAGCAGTTCCATACCCCAGTCTTATGGCGCATATGACCCAAGTCCATCGACCGAGAGCTAGGTTTCTTAAGTATAATCCGTAGAGCGGCCAGAACGAGTCCGATGGTGTATGTACGTCGGTGCGGGGCTGAATTCTCTCAATCTAAGAGCGCCAGCAGAAGGGCACGACAATCTCGATGAAGAGCCACAGGATTATCTCAACCTGAATTCCATGGCATTTCAACGCTCTCGCTCAGCGCGATTGACCAAATATTCTCTGTAATTGGATGCATATTGCCCACATCTGCGGCACATGCCGAGACTGGTTGAAAAGCTGGGGCGACAGCTTGGTTCGGATCAAGCTGCACATTTGAGAATGCGACACTGCGGGTCTGGTGGTATTACGAACGATATGCTTGGGAAGGTTGCATCAAAGCTGGTGCTAATGTTGCGTGTTGGACGAAGTAGCTTATTCCGTCTTTTAGACCTAATCCACTGGGTTTTAGGCCTAATCGTGACATAATAGACCTAATAGAGGTGTTAGACATAAACAGGCACGTTTTAGCTACTCGGTAGTGCTTACCATGGGTCAGTTTTAACCTCTCCGTCGCCGAACCAAGGTGTATTTGTCATGACTTGAGACGAGACGTCCCTAGCACAAGTCATATCGTCGACAAATGTATACATTAAGGTGGATACAAGCGGAGAAACAAGGTCTGCTATATTTATCATAATTACTATTTTTATGCCCTAATTCCATGCCTGGTTTACACCTCATTCTCATGCACCTTTTCTCATGACTCGAGCGCATACTTACGACACCATGGCTGCGACGACTACGACCCACATATAACCCCTGGAAGGATGTGGTATACAGCTAATCGTGCTACATCAGGTCTAAACCAGCTATTAGGACTATTTAGGCACGTTTAGGTCTAATCCCGCCGTTTAACTAATCGCTCCAACACGTGGTGTATTGCCCAAACCCAGCTTGACCACTGGAGATCGAGGAAATGCGTAAGCGCGAGTCAGCGAAATTGCCAGAAAGAGGTGCTTACGTGGCGTCAACAAACCACTTCCCATGAACCCCAAAAGGGCAGGAGGTCATGGGCAGTTCCGAAGAGTCACAGCAGTAACATGTGGGTTATGGGAGTAATTCAGTCGTGACGCAGTCTACCGCTTTGGACGTTTAAGTGAGCGGAGTCGAGGGACGCCAGAGCTGCCTGCTGCGACATTCGAAAGAGCAGCCCGCTTGAACTCGCTTGATCAGGACTGTTGGCACCCAGTTGCCTTAGCAGATGTGGCGTGGTCCGTTGCGTTGACACCGTTTAGTGGCGTTAGGAGAGAAACTGGATTCTCGAAGCTTTGCTGGGCTTTTCCAGTCGTTCCCGAGGTGTTGTTCTCGCTACTCAAGTATCGCATTGCTCGGTTCCTAGCCTGTGCTCTTTCATGTCGAACTCAAAGCCTCTTTTCGCTTGAGCAATCAACACAGTTTTGTAATGGATCTTAGCTCTTCATCAGAGGTGTACGATGCTTTCCCCTTCATCAAACATTACGATCACACCCATATTCCGTTAGATGGTGTCCAGGATATGTGGACTCGGTTACATATCATTGATACTGGTACTCCTGGTGTTGTATACTTGGAACAATGCTGCAACGAGAAAGTGCGAGCCGTGAAAGAAATTCGCAAAAGGTGCGGATCCTGCTCGAGCAACTATGAAGCCCGAACTTCTTGCATTTGTGACGATGACACTCCTGGACAATTCTGAGAATTTTGTCAAGTTTTTGGGCTGGTACGCCGATGAAAGACATGTGGGAATTGCAATGGAATACATAGCTCTTGGTCATCTGGGAGGCCTTAAGAGAAGTCAATCACAATTTTGTGAAAACGACGTCAGAGATGTGGTCACAAGTCCTTGCAGGTCTCGGGACGATGCATAGAAATGGATTTGTACATGGCGATATCAAACCAAGCAATATTTTGGTTGCCCAAGCAAAGCCGAGCATCAAGATCAAAATATGAGATTTTGGGGCGTCCAGGCGTATGGAAGACCTCATCGGTATGCCACTTGATGACTTCGGAGGTAGTCCTTGGTACATGGCGCGAGAAGTCCGTGGATTTCTTGTGGATGGAACTCGACGCTGCGATCACTATAGTGGTTAAGTCGACATTTGGGCATTGGGGATAATATTCTTCGAGATGCTCGCGGATGAACCGCCCTTCGGAACATCATTAAGTCTTAGGCAGTATGCCCTCGATGGACATGGTCTTGAAGAACGCTCAGGTACGTTCCTGATCGCCCCCTCTGCGATCAAACTACTGCGTTGGACCCTCTCTCCACAGCCAGAAGACCGTCCACTTGCGGTCATGGCCTTGACAGATTCATGGATACAGCATAGTTCGACCGATCAGATAGATGCGACGTCCGAGCTCTGAAGTCAATGAGCCTGGCGTGTAGTACGACAACATCAAAATCAGCTGAAACAAACCACTGGAGCTTTCCTTCAGCCAGCCGCAAGAAAATTGGCCTTATGGTGCAGTGCGTTGAATGTATTTGATTAATGACAAAGCGAAGAGCACAGGCAGAAGGTGCGATTTTCAGCCGCGAAAAGTTGTATTGCCGCGAAGATCATAGAAACCGTTGAAGAAGAGGACATTGTTCCTTCTCTGCGTACAAATAGTAGTGTCAAAGGATGAAACTTAGAAGCTGTTGGAAGGAATGGCTACTTTACGTAGAGGCATGTTTGCCTCTCACATGATTATAGTCTGCCCATACCAGCGAGGTGCAGGATTCGGTTTCGATAGATAAGTGAATGTTATTTCAGTAATCCAAGACCTCTTGGAGGGTTTCCTAAGCCTTTCTCTGCCGGGCGCTGTATCTTAAATGCTCAAATCCGCTCGTCGCCGCCCCATTAGGCAACTGACAATGCCGGTCCCATTTCTTAATCAAGGCTCTCGATACCCCACTTTCGGCTCACTTTATGATGGAAGAGTCATACCAAATCATTCCATGTTGACGTGAGAAAAAAGAAGGCAAGATAATACGAGAAGCCGTGCACATCAACCCAACCCATTCCGCGTTTGTAAAATCCCAAAACCTTCGAAACACCACACAAAATGTCTCCCTCCCCTACCCCAACATCCTATGGCGTCCTCCTCTTCCCCGGCTTCGAAGTCCTCGACATCGCCGGCCCAATCGAATGCCTCAACATGCTCTCGCGCCAGCCCCTCGGCGCAAACCTCACACTCGCCGTCATCGGGCGTCCCGACCCTTCGTCTCCATCGCAAGCCATGGCCATCACCCCTGCAGCACCCAACCCCACTCTAAGCGGCCACAACGCCTTCCAACAATCGCAAATCTACAAACCCACACACACTTTCGACTCCGCGCCTAAGCTGGACGTCCTCCTCATCCCCGGCGGTTTCGGCACCCGCGACCCGTTCGTGAACTGCGCCGCTGAACTCGAGTTTATTAGAAGTGTGTTTCCTGGGTTACAGCACCTCTTCACGATATGCACGGGCTCGCTCCTCGCGGCCGCAGCGGGCGTGCTCGACGGCTGTCGCGCGACGACGAATAAAGCTGCGTGGAAAACTGTGACGCCCTTTGGACCGAGGACGCACTGGGTTGCTAGGGCGAGGTGGGTGGATGATGGGAAGGTTTGGACGACGAGTGGTGTTAGTGCGGGGATGGATGGGATGGTTGCGTTCTTGATGGGGGTGTACGCAGGGAATGAGGAGGTCGTGAGGGGTTTGGTGGATGGGATGGAGTATGTATGGCAGGAGGACGCAGCGGGGGATCCGTGGGGGGAGAAGTTGGGTTTGGTGGATGTGCTGCCTGTGGAGTAAGGTTCGGATGGGTGTGAGTGATTACGTGGAATTGTGTGTATATTGCTTGTGGCCTGGCGGTAAGGTGATCTGCTAAGATTTGATTATCAGACATGAGGCGTAACATGGTAACGGCGATATGATGACAACAAAAGTGCAGTGTATTGCTCGAAGAAAAGAGGAGTCGCATACCACTTTCTGCGATGACTGTAAGCGCTTCTTCCGCTGATGAATCAATGCTCATCACTTTAGATGCAAGCTCGGACAAACTCTCTGTCCAAATTATGAAGGTGATGGAATATATGTCAACAAGCAGCGCTAGCTCACATCCCTCCCCACTCAATACAAAAACATCTTACATCCTTTCCATCATCTCCCTCCTCGTTCTCCCCACCCTCATCAACCCCACTCACGGGGCCTCCAATCAAAAACCCTTTCTTAACTCCCGTCCCCAAGCGCCCACCACCAACAAGTTCCATGACCTCAATTTCCTCCTCCCACTCATATGCCCGACACAGAAAATGTGCATGGAAGCGCAGAGGGTCCCCAGGGTAAGCGTTGAAGTGGCTGCCGAAGCGGAGACCTGGGAGGAGGAAGTAGGATTGACTGTGCATGTAGGCGTGGAGGGCCGTTGCGGGCGTTGGAAGGGGTGGACGTTCATGATGGTCGGAGGGTATGGGGGTTGGGAGAGGTGGCGTGGAGAGTGTGGGTGTTATGGTGTAGGCGGCTGTTGTAGAGTGCGAAGTTTGTGGTTTTGCTGTTTTGGCGCTTGATGGTGTTGCAGAACGCGATGTTGTGGGAGTGTCAAAGAGAGATTCGTCGTCGTCTGCTGTAGCAGTGCTCGTATTTGTACTGGCTGTACTAGATGGCGTAGCTTCCCTCGAAGTTGACCCCTCAGTGCTCGTCAAGTCGGCGTCCTCGTTAGCACGATCCAATATGCCAACTTCTTCCCTCTGTTCCTCCTCTTTCCTCCTTAATTTCCTCAACACCCTCTCCTTCTTCTCTCCCTTCAATTCCGAACTGTCAACCTCTGCCTTGAGCCTTTCCAATTCCTTCGCCATTGCCACACGACTCTCCTCTTTCTTGGTCTCTTCCTGCATCTTTGCGACTCTCATTCCTTCTTCTTTCAATCTCATCATCCATCGCATCTTCTCGCCTCGTCCTAAAGCACTCAATCCGTTTCTATGTGCAGCGACATCATCAACGATGTAAGCAGCGCCTATCGTCACTAGACGACGGGTTTCGGAGTAGGAGAGAAGGATAGGAAGGCCGAGGAAGACGTTCTGTTGAGGACATTGTGGAAGGGTGCCAATGAGAGTGCCTGGGATGGAGTGCGTTGCACGGAGCTGGCTGATGGCTGGTGCGGAGTAGAGGTAGTAGTGGTGCGCGATACGGTGGATAGGTACTGGCCCTTGAGAGGAAGTTGTTGTCGATGTCATAGAGACTGAGGTTGATCGTGAAGAGGTAGACATCGTGTACATTAGGGTAGGATCATTTCGTCGTGATGGGTCTCACCACTGAAGCGCCCTTGGACACTGAAGATTAGCTAGTGATCTAGTGTATATGTGTTATAATTTGGGACATAGTGCATGTGCGTAATCATGTAAATTTGAAACATTCGTCGTCATATGGCCGGCACATTATAGTGCCAGCTGATCAGGGGATTGACAGATTGTGATGTTTTGTGTTCTAATCATATAAGAAGGAAAGATTTTGATATGACAAGCTCTTACCTTGACTGCTGTCCTATACCTGGAACTGCCTTAATCATCATGCGAAGTCCAGCAATAATGACTGACAATTGAATCTTGAAGATTTGACATTTAGGTGCGCATGACTCAGTCGCACTGAGTGCAGATGCAGCAAATATTGACGGAGAGACGGATCAGGTTCTGGGTTTGCATGAGAAAAACTGAGTGCATTCAATCGTCAAAATCATTGTATTTGCCAATGTACAGAAATAGAGCGTCACAATCGCAACCCGCTTTCGCGTTCTATACACCACTCCTGCCAAGAGTACTCCTTGAAATGCATCACCAGAAGCCATCCTTTTCTACTCCTCGCATAAAGAAATGTTATTTAACTCCACACATCCTCCTGGTATTGATTGCTCGACCTCATTTGTTTCACAATCGCCTCTGCTTTTGCTTCGGGAATGCCCCTTTGTTCCGCAATGATCTGTCCCACGATTGTGTTCACCTCCCTTGCCATGTTCGCTGCGTCACCACATACATAAAAGTATGCTTTTTGCTGCAGTAGTTCATTCACCTCCTTGGCGCGCTCACGTAATCGTTGTTGAACGTAGACCTTGTGGGCGGGGTCTTCACGGGAAAAGGCTGTAACGAGCTCAAAGCTGTCCCCGAGGTCGGCTTTGCATTGCTATAATTTACTGCGTTAGCACTGAATTGTGATGGTGAATACACTTGCAAGGAGTACATACCTCCCACTCCTCCTTATACATGAAGTCTTCAGTAGAACTCCTGCAACCAAAGAACAAAATCGTCTTTCCAATCGTCTCACCAGCCTTAGCTTGTGCAGCACGTTCCTGCACGAAACCACGGAATGGAGCAACACCAGTACCCGGTCCAACCATGATGATTGGTGTGGAAGGATTTGATGGGAGCTTGAAGTTGGAATGTCGCACATGTACTGGAACATGCACGCCGTCGTATTTGTTCCTTGGACCGTTGAGAGCGTAGTTCAAACCATGAGGATCCGGCTCGGGATCGCCGTGCTGCTTCTGCTTTAACGCGAGGATATAATTGGTTGTAACACCCTTGACAACATATGGGACTCCCTCCTTCTCGATCGACTCCACGACCGCCGTTATCGAGATTTTGTTTTTCTGCACGAGTGATGAGGATGAAATGGAGTAATATCGCGGTTGCAGTTTATTGACGACCTCGATCATCATGGAGAAAGGGATTGACCATGGTGTGCCATTACCATATATCTCGAGGAATTGCGCAATGTTCAGATTTTGCGTAGCTACCTTGCTGGCGAAATATTCTTTTTCGCCGCCAATCTTGGTAACCTCTGCCTTGACAGCCTCGGGTGCGAACTGAGCCAGCTGTGCCGCGAATTGTCTCGAAACAGGTCCGCAGATTTCCATATGGTACCGAGCGACAGTGTCGTAAGTAGTCGGGGAAGGAAATGGCACCTTCGCAGTTGAGTCTGCACCTTTAACGTTGATAACCATATATCGCTTCTCGATAAGGCCCAAGACGCTAAGGAAACGATCCACCTCCTTCCCAGCATTTGTTGGCCAAATGGCAATGTGATCACCTGTCGTATAGCTCAGATTTGACTTGGAAACGTCGATCTCCGCATGTATGCAGTTGCGCTTCTTGTCAGTGAACAGTTCGCGCGATTCCGCGATGGGGGCAATATAAGGGTTGTTCGAGTTGTATGGACCTTTGGAAGTTCCTTCTAGATGGTGCTTGTTGGGTTCTCCAAGGTAGACTGTGTTGTCTTCAATGTTCAATTCTGGTCTCTCTGTTATCACAAAGGCAGGCTCGTACACGGATTCGCGTTCTTGTAGACCCATTGCATCCATTAATTCTTGCCACATTGGTTCCTTCCATGCCAGAAAATCTTCCTCCATCGTTCCAGCACCATCGTCTCCTTCCCCAGCTGTACCGATACGTGTAGCGCCCAAACGTCTGAGGTGCTCATCTGTTTTGCGGACCATGGAATTATAGTGCTCGTATGTGTTGTTGCCGAGACCGAATGTTACGAATTTGAGATTAGATAGTGGCTTTTCCGAGGCAGGCTTGCCGCCACTAAACGAGGGGTCTTCACCAGTAATGAATTCTGTAAAGTCCACAGCATTGTCCGTTGGCTCGCCTTCACCGTATGTGGCCATTACAAAGAAAGCTAGTTGATCATCCTCAAGCTGGTCGAGATCATCGTAATCATACTCTTCCAAATCTGCTGTCAATGTCTTGAGCCCGAAGCGAGAAGCACCTTCCTTTGCAAGACGTGATGCATAGTCCTCCGCAGTACCAGTTTGTGAGCCATAGAATATTATGCAGTTTTTGTCCGTCTCCTTCAATTTCTCGATTATGCTTCTTGAGCCTGCAGCCTTGCCTGCACCGTTTGCAGATGCATAGGCTGCGGCGTATGGGTCCTTGGTCTTGCCCCAATATGTTCCTTTTGTGAAGTAGGCGATGCTGCCTAATAGCAGTCCAACTAGGACGAGAATGTCGAGTGTGTCAAGTTGTGCCATTGTGAAAGTCGAATACGGCGCGAAAGAAGGGTGGAAATGGCGATGGGAAAGAGGTTGCGCAGTAGTTGCGTTGTAAGAGGAGTCTTTTCTCCAGTAAAGCCACTATGAAATAACCAGGCCAGAGTTAACGCAAGGCGTCGCAACGATCACCAGATCGAGAGGGATGCGACAGTGTTGAAGCGGTCAAGAATTATGATGGTGTCGCTTATCCTTATGTTGAGGAAAGAAGGCAGAAATATATGACCCGTGCATCCAACCTGCAAATTACGTAAGAGTTACATCTCATGTAATCGTACTACAGTAACCGAAGCTCGGCTCGCCACTACCGATCGGAATCTTCTACACTGCCCAGGTGCGCTTCAGCCGCTGTGGGCGATGGGTCCTTGACTGTATATCACCTAAGCAACTCACCACATCCTAACTACCGTGCACAAACGGCAAGATCGTATTAAGGCCAGTATTGCAAGCTCTGCCTTCTGCTGACGGGCGTCCCAGTAATACTGAAAGCGCTCCCGGTGGCTCAACTTTCGCACTGGCCCTCGGCCCTACCTAATCGAAACAATGGTGATTGGTGCTGACATGAAACCCATCGAAGTCTAAGTTGGCGTCTTTTCTTGTCATAAGACGTGCAAAGAAGCCAACTTGTCTACGAGGATTTGCGGCCTCGTCGTGAAGATCTTGACCACATGCAGTAAATGCTGCAGAACGGCTCTAAGGCGACCTGACCTAGATACAAGATAGTAAAGGTGACGGTCATCCGATATGACTGCCAATCGTTGATGAAATTATCAGTGTTGGAATAACGTTCAGCACATCATGCTTGTCAAGAAAGTAGAGTATTGTAGTCCTGTTGTGCTGGTGCTCATAGATCAACTTGTCGTCATTCCAATTATTATTGATCACCTCATCCCATGATTACCCCGCAATCAATTCAAGTGATCGTCAACATATGCAACGGCTATATTTATTTGGGACACTTCAATGTTTCACTTGTTCGCGCCGTTTGACTTTCACTGTTGCTCTTCTCATCAACCTCTACCCCTAATTCACGCCGACTGGATCTGACTGGACTGGAAATAGATCGACTGGACCTGTGATGCTATTGATGCTGGATACTAATCTATCTGTGCCTCCGTGTGAGCATATGGCTAATCAAACCTTCTCTATAGCCTCACCAACGATTCTTGAAAGAAGCCAGGCGACGCGCTGGTAAGAGATAGATGACCTTGATATTTTCAACTCTGAACATTCGTTCTCGGTATGAGCATTTACTGACTAGGGAACAGGTGCACCGTCTCCTCCTCCACCTCGCGCCTCGATGGACACTCATGATGCATCAGATCACCGTGATGCAGGAAAGCGAGGGAGAGGTTTTACCACGAGTGGAGGTCAACCTTCACTCAGTCATGTTCAGCGACCGAATCGCGCCTACTCGACACGATCCCCAGATACGTATAATGGACTCGATCACACCTTCGACAGCGCTTCGATGTCAGCACACCTACACAATCGTCACATATCATCTCCAACGGACAACGCTTTGCTCAGAGCTCAGAGTTTTAGCCCCGTGAGTCATGCAAGCCTGGCACTTTCGCCCGATGCATTGTCTCCAACCGAGGAAGGGGCGTTCGACCTGGAATCGAAACGAGCTCTCAATCAGCACGGAGTGAACGGTTTAGTGGCAACACCTACAAATCCGATTTCGATACCATTAAGACGTGTTGCGACTTCAGAGTCAATAAATGGAAGTTTTGTCGGAGCGCAAGGTCCTGATAGCTCGAGAGCTGATTCGAGGATGGGACGACTCAATCGTCAAAGTCTACGAAGAGATGGTCCAACACGGTCTGCATCGCGCCGGCCAAGCAATACGCCAGCAGATATTCAAACCGTGGGAGATTTTGCCCAGGAACATTTGTTTAGTTCGGTTCGTCATCTTGCTGATCCTTAATGTGCTCTTCTGACACAGCATATTCAGTTTGTCTCACAGGCAGATTCCAAGATCAACCAGTGCAACAGTTCCAATCGCCTCCAGATCGATTTCAAAGTGGAAGACTCTTGCGGACCTGGTGTCGATGCCGGCTTCGATCAGCTATTATCGGCTATCGGCCACGTCGCTAAGGCGAAACCCAGGCAATTTGTGGATAGACTTCTTCAATGGCGCGAAAATCATATGAGCAGAATTGCGCCGTTACGCCAAGAATCTGATCCTGTAAGTCGTGCAATGATGTCGTCTCATATGTCACTAATGACTGAAAGCCGAAATCGTTGTCCGATTCCTCCGCAAGCCTTGATACTATCAACCCTCTTCCACAAAAGATGCACATGCACCAGACTTCCGGCGTATCCTCGAAGGCTATTGCCGATGCTCAGATGTACTGCACTGACCGGAAAACCTACGTAGCCACTTACTTGTTTTCTCGTGCACTTGTCCCGATCCTGAGTCAGACCAACCTCACTTCTATTACCCTCCAAACCACCGAAAGGCTAGAGCAGATCGCTTTCACAACGCTCCGTGCCCTCAACGTCACGTATCTGGCACGATTTCCAATGAAAAGAGCTCTGTGGAGAATGATGAAACATCTTCTAGAGCTATTAAGCACTCTGAACTTTGAAGGAGTATCCTCAAGATTCTTGTTTGAACTTCGAACATTTCATAAGGACCTTTCCAACAAACAGCATGCCAACAGGCTAGCAATTGATAACGATGCAGGTCACGTATTAAAGAGTATGCGGCATTTACGTCTTCCAACCGATCCTGGTGAAGCTTGGAAGCGTTCCTGCCACTTCATGCAGATTATTATACAACTTTTTGCAGAAGTGCACGGACAATCTGCCAAAGTTGCCTATTGCAAAATGATCGGTGGCATCCTACTCACTATCGGGGACAAATCACATGCAGATTTCGACAACGAGTTATGGAGGAGAGTGGTTGGAAGATTGAACGATCGCCTCACGCAGCTTGCTAGCAAGCCCAAATATTGGCAAGTTGCATACGCTGTGCAGGCTACGTTGGCTTGCGTGTCACCATATGAGCAGCTTCTTGCCAAGTGTCAAGGCTTGAGTGGCACTCTATCCTCCAAGCTTCGTGAACGCAACAACCGCGCGACTGCGCTCAAAGCCATCTGTCGCTTGACTTGGTCTTATCTGCGCAGAACAGTCGACTCTAGGGACACAGTGCTTAAATACCTCGAGGACTTGGCAAAAGCTGTGTTCTTTTCGGGGAAGCGCTACTCGTTATCACTCGAGCCTGCTGTAACAGAACCACTAATTCAGTTTATCCGCATCATTGGTCACAGTGCTCAGGAAATGTGCTTGAAAGGCGTAGTCTTTCCGTTACTAAATTATGACATGGTTTCTGCCAAGGAGATCAAAGACCTCAAAGCAGACCAGCTAGACCCGGACAGGACTTGCATCGCCATTCGAGCTTTCCTGGCACTTTTGGCTGATATCGAGGCGAAGGAAGCTCCGTCTTTTCCGATGGCCTTTGACGATGAGCAATCTGGAGATTCCGCTGAGGACTTTTCCCCAATTGGTCCTGCATCGATACCATATAGCTTCAAGCCTGACAGACTTTCCAAATCAGTGATTACCAGCGACCTCTCGGAATCATTTAGACCCTACTATACGAGCTTCTGCCGTACGCTAGGCAAGATACTGACCATCCTATCGGAGTCCTTCAATGGTCAGATCGCATCAAGTGAGAAGTCTCTTCCGATGTTACCCAAAACACCGATCACGGAAGCCTGGAATTTTAAGCGGGAGGATCTGACAAGCATGACGGATGATAAAGCGGGCTACTACGAGCTTCTGCGTGTTGCGATCCAGGCTTTGCCACGGTGCTTAGTCAATCAACCGTCGCTCGGACCTTTGCTACATATACTTTGTAATGGGACTGTCCACCTTGATCGAGGTATCTCAAGCTCCTCCTACAAATCACTTTTGTCGATTGCACGCCAAGGCCATGCACATACGGTCATTGAGCGTTTCAGTGGGTTCATATTTAACAGAGATGAGCCAAATTACGCTCTCAAGGATTCGGACGGCACGAAGTCCAATTGGCATGCCATAGAAAGCCCTTTACGTCTATACATTGAGCTTCTCTACATCTGGAAAGACGAGATCCACAGCAAGAACACAAAATCGTCCCTAACTTTGATAGAGTCGAACAGCAATAACAATCGAACCGGACAGTTTGACATTTCCGGGACATGGACACAAATCGACAGAGTAGAATCTCACGGACTTTTGTATCTCTGCTCGCCGTCAAACCGAGTCAGACTCTGCGCAGTTGAGATTCTTGCCATTGTGATGAAACTCGATGGCATTCTTGGTCAAGCAAATATCAGGATTGCAAACATTCTGCAAAGTGACTCTGACGCGATACTCAACTTACCTGACGAAACTCTTTCATCTTGGGAACGCGGTCGCTTGGAAAGAGGCCGGCGACAAAGCGGTGGACAGCCAACACTCATCGATCTTGCGTGTAGTCCTGGTGAACACGACACGACCCTCTGGATCAAATTGTTTCCAAACCTCATACGTGATGTTTTCTTGCAATGTCCAGTGGCTGTAACGCAGACTAGAGAGGATGTATGTTCCAGGTTGTCAAAGATGCATGGCATGATAGAGGCTCTCGATGACCGTCATAGAGCGCAACAACAAGCTCCACCTTTCGACGCCCCGCCTATTAGGCAGGCGCGCATCATCAACAGCGCGTTGGTCGGCATGACAGTCCTTCAGTGGAAGCTCTATTTGATGTTTGCATGTACGACATTAACAAGAGCTGGAGCCAATCATACTGCACAACAACAGGATGCGGATCATGCCAGGAAAGCGTCACGGTCTTCGCAAGGTACGCAGGAAACTATCAGTACTGCAAGAGATGTGTTTGCAAAAGTCATACCGTTACTATCTGCATCATTCATGGACATCCGTGATGCGGCCGTTGTCGGGCTCGGATCAATCAACATCAATTTGTATAAGCCTTTATTGGAGTCTGTCGAGGCAACCAGTCGCCAGCCTGTAGATGATCGCAAAAATATGTCGTCTCATCAACGGATTACAAGTAGTCCCCGAAGGCATCAGTCGAGCAATCAGTCCAATAGTCAGTATCAGACTGAGATTGTTCAGGTCTACAAGTCTACAGCACATTTTTTGTCCTCCCCAATCGCTTATGGGGATGAATGGATTCTCTCGCACATCTCAGGATATACGCGCGGTTTGTCGATGATTTTGCGAAAAGCAGAAGATAATTGGGATTATCAACGTCGAATCGGGTATTGTGGTCTAGTTGAAGGTTTTTACTTGGGCATCATGAAGACCGAAGATCAGGAGAAGTGGATGAGTTTCGGTGCAAGACGTGCTGCTTTCTCCCTCATGGAAGAGTGGTGTGGTCACTCAACTACTCAAGACACTGCAAAATTGCAAAGTTTCGAGCACTCTCCTGGCCATGTTGAGTCCGAATATTTGGCAAACCAGCCAGCAGTCAGGGCTCACGAACAAAATCAACTCCGTATCGTGGCCTTGAGTGCAATGGCAACCCTTTGCGTAAGTCGTTAGCGATTGATTTTAATCTTCAGAACTAACATGTATATTAGGCTGGTCCTGTTAGACTTATGACCGAAAAGACGCAGTACCAATTTGACCCAGGCAGAATGCTTTCGTGGATTCACAGCATGTTCAAGTCTGAGAGTGACAAAACACATGCTACTGGACGTCGCGCTCTGAAAAACTTGATTTTGCACAATGCTACGTACCCTATCCTATTGGAGCGCACGATCGACAAGCTTTACGTTGCAGAAACGGCAAAGAGTCTTGAGAGCTATATTGATGTTGTGTCAGACATATTCATGGGCGAGGGCACTCCGGCAATACCATATTACAAGATATTCAGTGCACTACTATTCATTCTAGGCAATGAGCGCAGCAGTATCCGCCGCAAGTCTGCTCGCCTGCTCCGATATCTAGATGAGCAAGAAGCGAAAGGTTCGAAGCTTCAGGACCTCGATATCAGCATATCAGATAAGACAACCGCTGTTAACAAGAAAGCACAATTTGAGATATCTCAGCGTCTAGCCTTGCAACATTCGGAGCACGCCTTCTCAGTCTTCTCGGAATTTTCAAAACACTTCAATCAGCTCAATGCAGATCATAAGCGAAACATCGTCCTAGCGTTGCTGCCATGGATGAGAACGCTCGAATTACAACTAGACCCGAATGGTGGCCCAACCGGAGGCTCCTACATGTTGCTTGTCAATCTGCTCAAAATGACTATGGACCAAAGCGCCAACCTGAATCACGAGTTTCAGGCCCTGTGGCAAGCGTTGGCTACTGGTCCCCATGCCGGTAACGTCAAGCTAATCCTCGATTTCATCATTGACCTCTGCCTTCAACGAAGGGACGAGAAACTTGTGCCAGTATCGAAACAAGTGGTCGTGTTTCTTTCCAGCACCGCTGCCGGCCAGAAGGTCATAGAGTCTCTCATTCTTCAGATAGGACCAACAACCATGTGGGAAGATAAGCCTCGGGCAATTCATCAGCCAGAAGACGCTGCCAAATTTCCATTCCTTGCCGATCTGACACATGCGACCCTAGAGAGCAGCAATCAGGTAAGACTCGTTCTCACATATGTTCCGCAGTTGGTTAACATTTCATAGTTTCACATGTCTTTAGGACACCTGTGTCTTATCCTCCTTGTTGATCTCGTCGTTGCTCCGGTCACATTACCGGTAGATCAAGTGACGTTGCTCCTGCACACGCTACTGGTCCTCTGGGATCATCGTATGGAAGTCGTTCGGAATCAAGCACGCGAGCTGCTCGTGCACTTGATGCATGAACTTGTCATATCGAAGATGGACGATGCCGCTTTAGCAAGCGATATGCCAGCCATTGAGGAATTTCTCGAGCTCATTCGTCGACATGATCCTCAGGTGATCTGGTCTTACGAAGATAACAATGGGGTGCAAAGCAGATACGCTTTAACAGAGTCAATCACCAATGTGGTCACACAAGTCGTGCGCGTGTTTTCCTTCACATATCCATCGATGCAAGCCGCATGGGGCACCATCACGCTCGACTGGGCAACTCGCTGTCCAGTGCGGCACCTGGCTTGCCGCTCCCTGCAGATCTATCGCTGCATACTAACTCCACTGGACCAAGGTATTCTGGTGCAGCTACTTTATCGTTTGTTTACTTCAGTTTCGGACGAAGAAGCAATCTTTCAGACCTACTCAATGGATTTGATCCGAGCATTGAGAACAATCACAAGTCATGTCGGTACTTCCGATCTGCATTTGTTACCACTTCTCTTTTGGACAACATGCGCCTGTCTCGACACAACGGTAGAGGCAGAGTTTCTGGAAGCGGTTGCCATGCTTGATAGCATAGTCAACAAGCTAGACTTGGCTACGGAGTCGTTGATTAAACTACTGCTTGACAACAAACCTTCGGATTTCAAATGGCCGGCGGATCTACTGTCAGGCTTGGTGTACAAGGGTTGTCGTTCTGAGGCTGGGATGGGCAAATGCTTGGAAGTGCTTAATCACCTGATACAGATACCATCAAATGCTATCGTAGGCGACAACATGCGGCTACTTTATGTCGCACTCGCCAACATACCTCGCATGACTCGATCTTACGAGGATCCTACTACCTTTTCGAGCGTGGCTACAACCGCACAGATTCTGGCAGATGTGGCTCGAACACAGATCTGTAATGAGCTTGCTGAAGTCATGGACGACTTTGCATCCGGCGGCATCGTTAGTGCAGATGACTTTCTGTCGCAAGCACTAGATGCGATCAAAGCAGCTTATTTTCCCATCTACGAAGCTGGCGCAATGAAGTTTCTGATGGGCTTGCTACCAAACAATACATCATGGTTTCGCCACCATGTTCTACAAATGATGACCATGATCATCCCAGGCATGGATATCCAAAACTTTCAAGTTGCCGAGCAAGGACCTGACCTCTTCTCACCTCTACTACGACTATTGGAAACCGATCAGGCACCAGTGGCTTTAGTACTGTTGGATAGCTTTCTTCCTGTACAAGGTATGAAGATGTCACCACCACAACTAGCAATGAGTATGGTGGGGTCTCGAGCAAGTCGTCAATTCCGCAAACCATACGACCGACTTCAGAGTATCTATGGTATTCCTGATGAATCTGGGTGGTCAGTGCCAATGCCGGCTCTTCGCAAAGATGCCGTTCGTGCCAACCTCATATCTCTCTGCAAAGCTTTTGCAGAAAGCACGGCACCAGGGTCGCCCACATTACCAACTCCAGACGTGGAGTTCTACAAGGAAGAAAACATCCATGGTTCGTACTTCCCTGAACGAAACGGCACATTGACAGCGGATGAGGCTATGCTTGCGGAAGCCAGTATGAGCGAACTCTTGGTGCAAATCAACACTTTGGACGATTTCTTCGATACAAATGATCCAGAGCCCACTCCTCCGTACTCTTATGCGCGTTCTGGGACTAATACACCTACTGGATCTCATCGACAAAGTCACTTTGACTCATTCTCTGGGTTTGCTCACGTCAGTCACAACAAGCCTCACGTGGCTCCCCCGCTGAGTATCTATGACGAGGATTTTGTTGCCCGTATCACAGCTCCCCTTAGAGATAAGGGTATCATGTCTCCCAGTGCTTTCAGCGCATCGCCGCGATATGCAACTCGTCCAAGTTTTCAATCCAGATCAGTCACTTCGCCGGCCGTCAACCAGCGCACGCCGCCAGACAAACTCATGAGCAGCGCCATCGAGGAGTCAGAGCCTTTCCTCTCCGATGACGAGACATCACATGGCCGTGCGAGTACCAGCGATGGCTCGATCATGGTGATGGAGAAGAGCCGGGATTCGCGTCAGCGCAACTCATCGAGGAGTGGCATTCGATCTGGAGTCAAGCGTTTCATTAGTGGCGAACATCGCTTTCGCAGCTCGTCGCCAAGACTGCCACCTGAGCACTCGCCAGAAGTGCCAAAGGTGCCAGACATTTATCGACAAAACATTAGGTCCTCTGACCTTTGAAGATGGCAGCTGAATTGCAGCTCTCATTCGACATTTCCTTTTTTCCTTTTGTTCTTTAAGAAGTTTTCTACTTGCTCGGTGTTAGGGTGTCTGGGAGACACCATCAGCAGGAAATGCCGAAATTTGTGCTTCGATGTACAATCTGTGAACGACACATATATAGGTGTCTCATTTGGTGGAACAAGGTGGAACAGGAATGGTCATGTTACGCGAAAACTCATGAGAAGATACCCCAATTTACGATAAGGATGAATGAAGGTTTACTGGGTCATGCGAAAATGTACAATATGATCGAACTCGAGAGGAATCACATACGAGGGAAGATCACAATCTCAGCGATGATGTGCATAGGCAGGAAGCATGATCAAGCTGAGTGATCAATGTAATATAGCAAAGGATTCCTCCGACACCAGTGCGGCTTTAGGTTGCCAGCGGTTTAAGTCAATATATGAACTTGACCATAAAGTGTACTCTCTGTGATCGAGTCCTCAACTTGAATGCATTTGTAGTCTTGATTGTGTGCGAAATATTTATCATTCTAATCTCATCACGCATCGTCCAGTTTCACGACCAAGTTCGACCTTCACTGGTCTTGATTCGTCCATTCTTTTCGCCTGTCGACACAATTTGCTCTAACATCTCAAGTAATCAAGCAATACACATGTGCTCCATGGGCCCAAAAACAATCAAAAATCGTTGATCTTCCAATAACATGACAACCACAACACTTCACCCAGCACAACCAACCTACATTCTCCGCGGGCACACTGCACCCATACATACATTGCTCTTCTACCGCAATAACCTGCGGCTGTTGTCAGGCGATGCAGAGGGATGGGTCGTGATCTGGACGCTGACGACGAAGAGACCTGTGGCGGTCTGGAAGGCACACGGGAGTACGGTTTTGGGAGCGGCGGTGTGGGCGGATGATGGTGGGGAGAAGATCATAACGTGGGTGTGGCTGTTCTTTGAATCATGCGCCACGTCCTGAGTTGTTGTTGTCGACGAGTTGAAGAATGTGTGAGTCGAGGGGAAGACATCAAAGATAAAACAATCAATGCTTGTTTGCAGGGGCCAAGCAAGATCAAGTCTATCGGGACGTTGGCGTTTCGTCACGCGGTGTGATGTGGCAATAAGTGAAGATTCGCTAATGACTTATACAGCCATGGACGAGATTCAAGGATACTGATATGGCAACTTGGATTTCAAGATGAAGACGGACTTTCCACACAGCTTCCCGTTGAGGACGCAATCACACCACGCAAACAACCGTGGCTATTACACTCGTTCCACGTTCCCTTGCTCAATTTTTGTTCTTTCACGTCATGCACTATAAAGAGAGGTATTGAGGATGTAGCTAGACCGACGAAAGGCTACGATGCTGTCCACCATACGGGCGGTGGAAGTACTGATGTAGCACAAAGTACTACGACACCGGAGAACGAGCCCAAGATCAAGCAAGACTCCCTCCTCCTAGCCTTCGCGGGTGCAGAAGAATCATCCATCACCATCTACGCTTTGCCCTCCGAGAAACAAATCGCATCCATTCCGGCGCCATCACCTTCGGGAGGGAAGACCGGCATGGTCATGTCCCTGCGCGTATTCTACAAGGACCTTTCACCTTCAGCAAGTGGTGAAAATGCAACAGAACCGGCGCTTACTGTAATTGCAGGCTACGAAAGCGGTCGTGTGTGTGTCTTCAGTCAAGTGGCTGTTCCAAGAACGTCTCAAGGCCATGGACAGCGTAGTATGAAAAGCGAAATAGGGACATGGCAGATTGTGTATACGGCGAGATCGCACGAACAGCCACTCCTCTCGCTCGATATCTCACCATCACTCGATGTATTCTTCACGTCTGGCGCAGATGCAATCATCTCGCGGCATCCACTTCACTCTTCCTCTCCTAACCCATCAACTAGCGATCCAGACGTAGACAACAATGACGAACAGGCAGTGAATAAAACACCACGGCACTTCCGAGTGGTCAAAGCCAAGGAAATCAAAACCGGCCACTCCGGTCAACAAGGTCTTTGCATACGTTCAGATGGCCGCCTGTTCGCAACAGCAGGCTGGGATGGTCGCGCAAGGGTATACTCCGTCAATACGATGAAGGAGTTGGCGGTGTTGAAGTGGCATAAGGAGGGCTGTTATGCAGCCGCTTTTGCCCATGTCGGGGCTGCAAACAGGGCTGGGACGAGGCAGGAGGAGGAGAAGAATGATGATGCAGGAGCGTCTCGTATTGGAGAAAATCATGAGAAGCAACTTGTCCGTTCTCAAGGAAGTGGCGGCATGACCGTCAGGAATGCACGGACGTCAAAGGCACATACGACGCATTGGCTTGCTGTGGGATCAAAGGATGCCAAGATCTCGCTTTGGGATATCTACTGAAGCCCGAAGAAGCAGTATGAGGAAGAGCAGAGTTCTACAACATCAACCAATATTGAACTCTGACGCTCCAGCCTGCTGCATCCTCGCCTTTCTCCTCATCATCCTCATCGCCTCATTAACATCCACCGCCCCAGGTACATCCTGCCCAGCAGCCACAGCACCACCAGCTTCCTTCTCTCCCTTCGCAGCCAAATTCTTCGCACCCGCCTTACGCTCCCTCCTCACATCCTCCCTGCTCATCTTCCCCGGTCTCAACCCAGGAACCCTAATACTCCCCGGCTTATCCCTGAGTCCATACGCCTTTGCCAAATGTCCCAAATGCAGCGTCGTCATATCGAAAATATGCCGTTCCGCAGCAACATGCGTGGCGTAAGAGCGGATATGGCTCTGATATGCCTTCCGCGCCATCTCCAGCATCATCTCATCGGACAGAACCCAGCGCTCGACCGCAAGCTGCCATTCCGTGGCGCGAGCTTCCCAGTCCTTCCCACCACCCAACCCCGTCGAGCCGAAGCCCCGCCGCAGCAAATCCTCAGCTCCATGTCTCGTCACGCCCCGTCCCCCATCTGCGCGCGTATCCTTCAAGATACCGACATACCCCTCCTCATTCCCAGGCTGCAAGAATATCATTGCGCGCCCATCACGGCCGGCACGTGCGGTCCTGCCGATGCGGTGCAGGTGGTCTTCTTTGGCGAAGGGAGGGTCGTATTCGATGACGAGGTCAATGTTGGGGAGGTCGAGACCGCGGGATGCGACGTCTGTGGCGAGGAGGATGGAGGGAGTTTTGGTGCAGGTGAAGGCGGATAGGGTGCTCGTACGCATGGATTGGGCGAGGGAGCCGTGCAGGCGGAAGAGGTGGACGGGGGTGCTGGGGGAGGAGATTGAGAGGGCGGGGGCGTCGGTGCGGGTGTTTGAGGCTGGGCCAGGGGCTGTGGATGTTGTGGATGGAGTTGGTGTCGTGGTTGAGGAAGGAGTGGCGAGCTTGCTATCTGCTGCGTCTGTTGACGTGTCATATTCGTGCACAAAGAGTTCGAAGAGAAAGTCCACGACATCCGCGCAAGAGACGAAGATGATTGCCTTCATAACGGACCCGTGGCGTGAAAATGTCCGTTTGAGAAATGCCGCGAGGGTGACGAGACGCAGCTTGGCAGGCACAACGGCGAAAGACTGCTGTAACTGCGCAGGAGCCGAAAAAGCCTGCGCAGTCCTTACTTCTTCTTCACCAACACTCGCATCTGCCTGGATATGTACTGCGTCTTTCAAGCTTATTTCACCGAGTTTCTGCACATCCATTTTCATGGTCGCAGAGCACAGTACCGTGGTACGCCTCGTGGGTAGCCCTTTAATGGGCGAGTATTGTGCTGCAGAAGCACTGAGTTTTGACAAAATCTTTTCAATGTCCTTTTCGAATCCCAACTCCATGAGACGATCCCCCTCATCAAGAACGACCCATCTCACATTACTCACATCAAGCGTCTTTGTGTGTTCAAGATGATCCACAAGTCGTCCCGGTGTTGCAATGAGGATGTTGAGACCCTTGCGTAAGCGCGCTTTTTCAGATTTTTTCTTCTCACCGCCGATGACGATGCCGGAAACGATCCAGTGAGCACAGCGAAGCAGACTCTCGAGCACGACTTGGATCTGCTTACTCAATTCTCGTGTTGGCGCGATGATGATGGCAAAGAGGCCGGAGTCGCGGTGGACTGCGCCGTTCTTGGATATCGAGTCGGGGTTCTCTGCGGATAATGACATGATGCGCTGGACTATTGGGAGCAGATAGGCAAGGGTCTTGCCAGAACCTGTTTGAGCTTGGATAAATGCGTCGCTGTCCTCCTTGATGAGCTGGGAGACTGAAGCACGTTGAATCGCTGTTGGAGCTTTGACGTTGAGCTTCGACAGGAGGTGCTCTGCTAGCTGAGCCGACAGTCCGAGGGACGTGAAGGTATCGAGTTCGCTCTTCAATGGTGCGTTGGATGGCTCGACCGTCTCATTGGTTTCGTCGGGAGTGTCAGCAGTAGTCTTCGAGGCTGGATTATACGTAAAGAGCGATGAGACGACTTGTTGCGGCTTGCCACTGCTGTCGTTATGTGTTCTCTTGGCTGATGTATTCGGCCTTGCTCGATTTGTCTGCGCATAGCTAACACCTGCTACCGGCTGCTCAAGCCGTATTTTCTTCGCGGGTCTATCGTTCCCTTCGCCAGATCCTGATTGTACATTTTCATTTTGCGGATCATCACTTTTCCTTGCTCGTTTTGCGCGATTATATTCTGCAGACTTTTTCGCCGTCAATCTGTCTTTCCAACTTCCGCCTCTGAAGATTGGCCTTGTGACAAGAGCACCGTCACCTAGGTCGAAGTTGATGAGCATGCCATCGTCCGCCATTTTGCTTCCCTTGTTCTGGCAGTCTTGCTGCTGTATCTGATAGAAGTCACATGCCGAGATTTTTTGATGCAACGCAGAAATAAAAGTGGATCTTTGTTATCGATAAGACTGAAAAATGCGGGGAAAATTATCTCGAAACTGATCCATTCTGTTGTCGTCTGATGACTCAACTGTGCGCGCCAGCTAGGACGCCGTAATTATGGCTGCCTGCACCTTCGCAAGAATGAGACAATGACCATGTGTACTTCAAAACACCAGACGTTGCTCTCCAATTCAGTCTTGGTAGAAGTGATCCCACGCCAGCTTCGGCGAGGAACAACGAAGCAGCCCCCTTAGCTGGCTGGCTCACGTCGCTAAGGATGCAGATCTCTTCGAAAG